>OODO01000024.1_pt1 | contig 139421 bp, 120 predicted proteins | sample 1671261 | NCBI WGS metagenome assembly OODO01 (sample SAMN06348138, study PRJEB24527) | human gut metagenome | biome: human gut; feature: ankylosing spondylitis patient; material: feces | host: Homo sapiens | place: China | collected 2015-10 | reverse complement strand
AAAACTTACAAAGCTGCTTGGTTTCTAATATCACACTCATGTGTTGCCTCCTTTTTCATTCTGTAAAGCGTACCTTTTCAGCACGCTTTCTTTGGTTGTTTATATATTTGGTCATTTTTCATCCTACATCCAAATTGTATCAGGGCAATCTTTCATTTCACTTTCAAAAAACGAGCAGAAGTCTTACAGAATTGTAAGATTTCTGCCCACTTAAAATTTAACCAACATATGGTAATTGAATCACAAACGTGCTTCCTTTTTTCTTTTTGCCGGAGGTTACCGTAATCGTACCTGCGTGTTTTTCGATAATTTCTCTCGATAGAAAAAGTCCGATTCCTGTACCACTCTTTTCCATGACCTCCTTGGAACTTCCTCTGTAAAATCGTTGAAAAATTTTGTGATACTCATTCTGCGGAATACCAATTCCCTGATCCTCAATTTCCATTCTTACAAGATCGTTTCTTTTTTGTAACCGGATAAATATTTTTGAACCATCCGGGCTGTACTTGATTGCATTATCTAAAACGTTGATCACAGCTTCACCAAGCCACCTTTTATCCTGCATAATCGTGCATGTTTCCAGCTCTTTTTCATAGTCAAAAACGAATTCAATTTCTTTCTCATCCGCTTTTGGATAAGTACAGTTCACAGCAGATATGACAGTATCCATAAGCGGAAGTTTTTTCTTATTAATCTGAATCAGTCCAGTTTCCATCTTGGATATTTCAAGAAGCGACTGCAATAATGTCTCCAGTCCATCCAGAGCACTCCGACAACGGATACGAAACTCCTCCTGTTCTGTGGCACTTAAGTCATTCTGCATCAGCACACTAAAACATGTATCCAAAGCTGCAACCGGTGTCTTTAACTGGTGAGAGATATCAGAAACCATTTCTTTCGTGCTCTCTTTTTCTTCCCGTGCTTCTTCCTTTAGCAACTGAATATGATGTCCGATTGCTTCAAGCTGGTCATTCAATTTTTCCAGTTCTGCATGATTTTCCGTTTTCAGTAAATCATCAAATTTATTTTCACGGAATCTGATCAGAATTTCTTCCAACTGGTCTAAAATTTTCTGATGACACGCATCTTCTTTTTTCTTCCAATAAAGTAAAAAAGTCAAAAGAAGCACGCATATCACAGTGCTTACAGCACCGGTCACCATAACCTGATGCCGGAATTGCGAATAAAATGCATTCCCTTTATTCCCCCAGTATCCATATTGCTCCAATAATCGCCTTCCCTGTTCGTTAGTTTCAATATCCTTATCCTTAAGCAATTCCGAAACAGCATCCAGCCCGGAAAATTCTTCCTTTGCAGCAATCTCTGTCATAAGATTCATTTTATATTTATAATCTTCATAAAACACATACGTGGTAAAGCAATTTAATATTGCAAACAATAATATGACAGGTAATACCAAGGAGAGCACTACTGTAATCTTCTTGCGATATCTCTTTGTCACTGCCTTACCTCCTGATTCCATATATACCCAAGACCTCTGATATTCTTTATATAGACCGGTGCAGCCGGATTGTCTTCGATTTTCTCACGGAGTCTTCTGATATTGACAGCGATTGTATTTTCATCCACAAAATCCCCTTCCAGATCAAACACATTTTCCAATATTTGTGTTTTTGAAAGAATCTGTTTCGGATTCTGAAGAAAAAAAGTCAGCATTTTCAACTCCGTTTTTGTCAGACTGATTTCACGACTCTTTATCAGGACTTTCATTTCTCCTGCGATAAATACGATATCTCCCGAAATCATCTTTCCGGCTTCCGTTTTCTCCTGTCTGCGGCGGAAATGTGCTTCTATTTTCAAAAGAAGTACCGAAAGACTAAACGGCTTTGTAATATAATCATCTGCCCCTGCTTCATATCCCATGACCTGATCCATCTCCTGATCTAGTGCTGTAAGACAAATAATGTATGTATTATAATTGCATCTCATCCACCTTACAAATTCCAGTCCATTCCCATCCGGAAGATTCACATCACAAATGGTAACATCCACATTATTATCACTTGCAATTCTTTTCGCTTTTTTCACTGATTCTGCTGAAAAAACCTCATATCCGGATTTTTTCAGTGAGAATGTAATTCCACGATTTAAATTTTCATCATCTTCAACCACGAGTATACCTGGCATAGCATATGCACCTCTCTTTATTAACTATTCATCTTAAAATGCTTCAATGCCTCCACAATTGCGCTCTCTTTATCTCATCATATGTTGCCTTAGTCTCTGCAGATGTTATATCCACATCATCAAGTTCAATTGTCTACTTCCTTGCCATCTCTAAGAATCGGTACTGGAAATTGAAACTTGATATTCCTAATCCAATTACCATCTTCTCGTCTTTCTGGAAATATATCAATACGCTCAATAAATGCCTGCATAAACTGTTTCTTTTCAGCATCCGTACATTCTGCATATAATTCATTAAATGCGTTCAAAAAGCCGTATATGCTGTCCGCATCAATCTGATTTTTCTTAAGTTCATATACCTGAGACTTCAAATCTGCGATTGCCTCTTCCACTTCATCTATTTTATCATATTGGGTATCTAATCGTCTCTGTAAATCTGAAATTTTTTTATCGTAATGAATATCTGTAACATCCAGATTATCCATCTGCTGTTCAAGACGTGTTTTAATTATCTCTGCCTGATGGAGATTTGCGTTTAATACAGATAACTGCTTTTCCAGATCAGAAGTATCAACTGTTGCCCCAATTCTGTCTTGAATGGCATCCTTGAATTTTCCTTCCCTAGTCATTGCCGTAATCAATTTTGCAAGCACATCATCAATTTGAGACTGTTCAATGTTACATCGAAAAGTACATTTATGTCCTATGGCATTTACTGTATTCTTGCAATAGTAGTAATATCTGGTTTTCTTATCTTTCCGACCTGCTTTTGCAATGTTGCCATACATTCCTTTTCCACTACATGCATTTCATTACGTGTTCCTGTTTTCTTTTCGGTGCGCCTGCGTCCGTATGCTATCTTCCCCATATACACCGGTTTATCAATAATCTTTTTGAGAAAATAATCATCATATGCTTCACTTTTATCGCCCTGCTTAAAACAAAAGTATTCGGAAAAAGACAAGGGAAGCACATGAACTTCATCTCCTCTTCCCTCAAACTCAGTCAATATATCTTTAGATAAGAAAGTATATCCATTTTATATAAAATATGCAATCATATTATTTAATTTTTTTGCCGTATGAGGCATTTTTATAAACCATGTAAATTTTTCTTTCAACCTTAAAGATATCTACAGCCTCACCACCCTGTCAAACCTCTCAACTCCAGTCATTCTATGTGACACCATAATAACCGTTTTATCCTTCATCAAAGAATCCAGTACCTTAAGAAATACATTTTCACTGTGCGTATCAAGCGCTGAAGATGGCTCGTCCATCAGAATAACAGGTGAATCCTTAAGCATTGCCCTCGCAATCGCTATCCGCTGGCGCTGACCACCTGACAGATTCATTCCACCGGCGGTCAGCCTTGTGTCATATCCATCAGGTAGTTCACTGATAAATTCATCTGCATATGCCTGTTTTGCCGCTCTGACAATCATATCCATATCCGGACTGCCTGCTTTATTCCACCCATATTCAATATTCTCCCGAATCGTACCCTCAAACACATAACTTTCCTGCGGTACATAAGTAATCATATTCCTCAACTGCATTAAAGAATACTCATTCAACTCCCTGCCATATAATCTGACACTGCCGCTTTCAACAGGATAGAACCTCTGTAATAGTTTTAAAAATGTGCTTTTACCACAGCCTGATTCTCCTGCCAGCATAATTTTTTCACCATTCTTAACCTTGAGTCCCTCATAATAAAGCTGCGTGTTTTCATTATACGAAAAATGCAATTTATAAAACTCTATAGCAACATTACATTTATCATGCAAATCCACCGTACCAACCTGTGTCTGCGTATTCCAGCCCACACATTCTTCCTGCTCCAACTCAAGGAAATCAAACACATGCCCTGCACGCACAACCGATGTTGAAAATGCCGCCAGTGAACTTCCGAACCTCTGCATAGCTGAACTCATACTCATCTGCAATGTGACTACAGCCATAACTATTCCGAAATTCAGCTTTCCATCTGCCACAAGCAGTGCGCCCACAATAATTGTGCCAAAGCTTCCAATAATTCCCAATAAAAATGCTGCCATCTCAAGTGACGCTTCCATTCTCACCCTCGACCTTTCTGCCTGTGCTGATTCTTCATTTTCTTTGTAAAAATGTTTCAACACAATTGACGCTCCCGGATTCATCTTTAATGTAACAAAGCCTGATATTATATCGCTGAACAATGTTGCCAGCTTGGCAGATTTCTTCTGTACATTTTTCGCATGCTTCTTAATAGAATTATTTATCCTGATGGACACAAATGCTGTAAGCACACTGATTATCAGTGCAATGAATGTCAGAATCGGGCTGTAAAAACACATTGTAACAACTGACGCAATGACAAGCACAATCTTTCCCGACACCCAGTAAACATGTGAAAACCATGCTGTTTTTAAAGAATCAACGTCCATATTAAGAGTTCTCATCGCTTCGGCGCTGTGTGTATCATCATAAAATTTCATGTTCATATCCAGCAGCTTCTCAAATAGTCTTAACTTCAGGTCATAAACCATTCTTCTTACGAGATGAATATGAAAATACCTCAGATATGGAAAAAGACATTTACATATGACAATAATTACACAAACAATTACTGCTGTCCTAAACATCTGCATATTCTGAAATTCAACCGCATTAATTGTCTGCCTGGTGACATAAGAATACAGAACCTGCAAAGCTGACTCGGTAATTAATGTGATAATCAGAATCAGCCAGTAGCGGAATCTGTATTTCCCAATATATTGCAAAAATCTTCTGGTATCTTTCATACTCTGTCCCTCATTTCCTTGTTAATAAATTCGTCATACATATGCGCATATTTCCCATGCATAGTCATCAGTTCAGCATGTGTCCCCTGCTCCACAATTTCTCCCTTGTCCAGCACATAGATTCTGTCATAATCACGTATTGTATTTAATCTGTGTGCAACTGTAATTACGGTACGGTCTTTGGAAATTTCATCAATTGTTTTGCAGATATTAATTTCAGTCTGGTAATCCAATGCTGATGTCGGTTCATCAAACAGAAGAAGCTCTGCGTCTTTCACTATTGCGCGTGCGATTGAAATTCTCTGTCTCTGACCGCCTGAAAGATTTCCCCCGTTCTCCGTCAAGACAGTTTCAATCCCTTCAGGAAGTTGTTTTATAAATGTTTCACAGCCTGCCATACCCAAAGCTCTTACAATATCATCATGCGAAGCCTGCGGATTTCCAACTCTTACATTATCTGCAACAGACAGCGGAAAAAGTGTAGTCTCCTGTGAAACCAGTGCAATCTTGTCTGTAGCAAACTGTCTTGAAATCAGCTTTAAAATAGTACTCTTTCCACTCCCGCTTTCTCCCACAAATGCAATTCTTTCATTAGGCTTCACTCTAAAACTTACATTATGTAAAACATTTTCATCTTCATATGCAAATGACACATTTTCAAAGCTGATTAGCAAATTGCCTTCTTTTTCAACACATTTTCCTTCATAATCAGTCTTTTCAGGCTGGATTTCAATTATTTCAAACACTCTCGATACTGACACCAGTGCTGTCTGAAAACGCACAACCAACTGATATGTGTATGACAATGGGTCAATCAGTTTCTTAATTATGCTCATATATGCGATTAACACGCCAATTGTAATTACATTTCTGAATACAAATACACCTCCGACACATATTGCAAGTGCCAGCGGAATCTCCTGAATTGCCCTTGAAAGCGGTTCGAGATTATACTGTGCCAAATCAGTTTTATCAGATGTCACAAATGTTTTATAAAGTGCGTTTTCATACCTGTTCATCATACATTTCTGAAGATTGTATGATTTGATAACCTCTGCCCCTGCAAATGCTTCTTCTATATTATTGTTAGTCTGCCCCAGCTCTTTTGCATACTGGTGCTGGCGCAATTTTATTGGTTTTAAAAGCTTTATATTGATTGGAACTATAATTGCAAGCGGCAACAGACATATTTCCGCCAATGGCGGATTCATTAAAAATAAATATACTGAATATACAATCGTAATAACCGGTACATATAAACAATCCTTGAAATATCCCGACATGAACCCTGCCAATCCCTCAATATCCTCAGTAATGCGCTCCATCATGTCACCATAATTGCATTTGTTTATGTATTCAGGTGATGCCTTCATCAGCGCATTTACCGCATCATTTCTAAAATCCTGCAGCAAACCTGCTCCAACAAAGCCAGTCATCACAACAACCATGTAATTAGACACAATTCCTGTGCATATTACAATCAGCATTTTAATTACGATAAAATGAATCGTCTGCTTAAGCGTACCACCGGCAATCTGGTCTATTATCTGCTTTAAAATATCAATAATCATTACCGTAGACACAGACGCCGTCACACTTGATACTGCGGCAAGTGTAATCTGTATCCAATACTTTTTGCTGTACTTTAATAATTTTCCCATATAGACATTTTCCACTCCTTTATATATACTATATGCAAGTATAACTTGTGTAAAATGTGCTAACAATGGCATTTATGCAGTGGTTTTTTATACTATTTGCAATCTATGTTTGCAGATAGTGTATATTTAATCATTAAAAATATTTACAGAAATGAGGGATAACATGCCACAGACGGACAGACATAAAAAGAGAGAGATTCCAATTGAATTTGATTTCTATAATACATTAGATAAGCTTCCTGTAGAAAAGAGATGTACTATCATTATGATTTCGTGTGGCAGTACAACTATCAAGATAAATGAACATTTTCAGGCTGTGAATGCTCCTGCTGTGCTTTGCATTTCACAATATGATAAGTTTCAATGTATAGAAAAGACACATTTAAGCGCCAAGGCGTTTCATTTTGATCCCTGGTATATTAAAGCATGCCTTAGATTTGAAAATCTTGATGACGACATCAGTATTGATGAGAAATATGTTTATGAAAGAAATATGCTTTACATGTTTACCAGACATTCTGGAAATTTTCAGGGAATATTTCATTTAACACCACAGCAGTATATTCACATTAATGAATTAATGCTGATGATTGGTGCTGAAACCTATGCGCAGAGTGACGATTACTGGACCTGCCGCATAAGGAGAATGCTGCGTCAGACGATAAACTGCATATATGATATCTATGTCGACCAGCGCAAATTAAAATTCTACGAATTGTCTGATAATACTAACCCCGTAACAATATGTACAGACTATATTCATGCCAATTACCAGAATGATATTACCTTAATTTCCCTGTGCGAACTCGTTCACCTTAACCGCACCACATTGAACCAGCGCTTTAAACAGCAGCTAAACTGCACCTGCATAGAATATCTGCTGCACTACCGCTTAAAGATTGCGCAGGAGCTGCTATCCAATACCAACCTTAAAATCGAAGAAATCTCCAATCAGTGCGGCTTCAAATACGGCTCGTACTTTAACCGCCAGTTCACCAAATGCTTAGGTATATCACCATCTGAATTCCGCAAGAACCCGACTGGATATAGTTCGTTTGAAGGTGGGAAGGTGCGGAAATTGTGAAGGGTATGTTATTTTTCATTATTCCTACCCATTTTCAATAATATATAACTCAAGTCATTTTCATAATCTCTAGCAATAAACTTTCGCCTATTAAAAATTTTATAAATCTTAGGATAAATAAACCAATATAAGCCTAAAAAAACCGAAATAGCAACTATTAATAATAACATTATATATGTAGCTGTAATAAAATTTGTTTTTTGCGTAATTAATGATATATAACTAATAATTATTGGAATAATGGTAGAAGAAATTATATTTCCTACACTGAATCTATGACTTTCTTCTTGACAATACTTTTTACTTTGTTCAATTAACCATAATATATCTTTTTCGCTATACATTTGTAAGGATTTTAGTCTTTCAATATAATCATTTATTTGTTTCTGCTTATTGTCTTTATTATTTTCCTTCCATCTTTTATTATTTAAGATATAAATAAATGCCTCAATTACATATAAAACTAAAACAAAAACTATATTAATAATAAGATAAAATTGTGTTCTTTTTAATTGGTATAATATCATTGTTACAATAACTAAAAACATTGATATTAGCAGGCTTATTAATTGAGCAAGTTCAACTTTCGTAATTTTTTTTAATTTTCTTATATCCACACTTGACATAGCAGATATATAATCTGATAAAAAATATGTATACATTACTATTTCTTGATTATATAATCAAATTCTCCTATTCTATAATTATATGTAAAGTATCGCTTATTCACTCTTAGTACTTTTCTCTAATTCCAACATATATTTATCGAAATCGGACATAAACAGTCTATCCTGAATGACACGATATTTCTCAAATTCAGTTTCAGCATGAAGCTTTGCAATCTCAGCAGACACCTTGCCTGCATCCTGCAAAATCCCATAATCAAACATTTCAATAAAACTATTAAGACGTTTCTCCCAATCCTCCATAGTCAATGGGATATGCCTCAGTGTCATATTTTCAGCGAAATCTAAATACGCAGTAACCATACGATTTAATTGTTTCATTTCATCCTGACTTAAATAGTTTTTAGCAATTGTAACATCACTTTTCTTAATCTTGCCATCTGGAGCATCTGCCCATGTTGTTAATCCCATATGTTCTTTGGTATGGTCTGCTCTTTCTACAATCAGCTCTGATGCCGTATGTCCATGAACCGCAAAATGCATCTTATTCTGAACAGTAGCATAAAATCTTTTTGTTGTAGCTGAATTTTTATCATAATCTATTGCAGTAGCATAAAGGTCTGTAATTTTCTGATAAAACTTTCTTTCACTTGCTCTTATTTCGCGAATGCGCTCTAACTGCTCGTCAAAGTACTTTTCTGTCAGATAAGTTCCTCTTTTTAACCTTTCATCATCCATAGCCCAGCCTTTGATGGTGTAATCTTTTGCAATCTGATTCACCCATTTACGGAACTGTACCGCACGCTCTGAATTGACCTTAAAACCTACAGCAATAATCATCTCCAAGGAATAGTAATTTGTATTGTAGCTTTTTCCGTCAGGAGCAGTTATTCGAAATTTTCGAATAACTGAATCCTCCTGTAGTTCACTATCCTCGAATATCTTTTTAATATGATAATTGATTGTATTTGTTCCTATATCGTACAATGTAGCCATCATCTTCTGTGTCAGCCATATATTCTCATCCTCGTAGCGCATTTCAACACTATCCTGCTGTTCACCAACAGAAGCAACATATGTCAGATATTCTGCTGTGCTAGAACGGATTGTTACTTCATCTTTTTTCTTTTTCAAATATTTTCCCCCTTTTTATTGTATGATTTCAAATCAGATACTAATGTTACTGCTAATTCAGTACTCCGTCTATATGACCTTTGATAATCAATAATTTCAGATTTTCACATTTACATAAAGTTAAATATATTTCCAACTTTCAGGATTTCTAGTAATATATCAATGCATTCAATAAATGTCTGCCTCAATCTGATTTTTCTTAAGCTCATAAATCTTAGACTTCAGTTCTGTCATTGTTTCTTCCATTTCATTTATTCTATCATATTAAACATCCAATCGTCTCTGTAAATCTTATATTTTTTATCGTAATGAATATCTGTAACATCTTGTTTTCTTCTTCAATAATTCTGCCACACTCTCTACTGTGGTAAAACCAAAGCTGGATTTTTCAACAGCATTGCAATCATAGGAGCATATTTAGATACTCCATAATCCTCAACAATACTTGTTATTCTTGCCCCTGCATCCTTTGATGAAGCACCACATAAGAAAACCCTTTCATCAGCAGCAACATTTGAAATCTGTTTTTCCAACGATATCATATCTGAATTGATTTTGCTAATTTCTATTCTATTGTTAGCCGTCTCCATGATTAACTGAAGTATTTCCCGCTGACCTATTAAATCACGATTTTCTAATATGTAATCTTTCATTTTCTTAAAAGTTTTCACAAGTGCACGGCTTTGTTTAATTGCAAGCTCGCCGCGCAAAACTGTCATAAGCATATATACTCCCTGCTCTGTAAACACATAGGTTTGTATTTTATATTTGAACCTCTTCCCATATTCAAGGTAAAATTTTTGCACCTTGAAAGATTTTCCACTTCTTCATCATTCAACTCAAACATAAAATCATCAACTTCAAACTTGGTAATGTTATTCTTAACCTGCCTTTTAAAATTGGGGGTCTCATACCCATAAATTTCTGCCAAGTCTGAATCTAGCATGACTTTTTCCCTCTAAATTCATAAAGCCGAGCCTTCATGTATTCTTCTGTAATTTCAATTACCCCAATTTCTTCTTTCTTCTCTTCTGGCATAAATTTCCTTCCTGATTTTGCGGTCAAAAAATTTGACCGCAAATATTTTTGTTTCATATTTGCGTTACAAAAAATCCACCGCAAAATTCATACAATTATTTTAATAGTGCTATGATAATGGTCTACTGATTATCCTCTATTTTCTTCACCTTGTCATAATACGCTTTATACCTATAAATTGTCCGCTCACTAACATTGTTGCGCTTCGCAATTTCTACCATTGTCATGCCACTCTCATACCCAGCAACAAAATCATTATAAATTGCCATCCACTTGGCATTATGTTTCTGCCGTCCACTTAATTTACGATTTCTGTAATACTCCAATTCCTCCCGAAGTTCTGCATTTTCTTTTTCTAAATCCTCAATTCTTTTTAATGCTTCTTCAAGTGTTACCAATTTTTCCATTACCCTGTCCTCCATTTATGCCATTCTCGTTTTGTCTATATTATAAATATTTGTGTTTCTTTAGTCAATCTGATTATGTCATGTCGTATCATTTTTTCCTATACTAATTTCATTTTAATGCTTGTTCCAACCATTTTTAATACTAGTTTTTGTTATTGACTTATTTTTTCCCCCATACAAGTGTATTACGTTTCATTTTCTCATAGTCATCTCATTTAGAAACCAATAAAAATAACTTAGAAATCTTTCCATATGATACTACATTTTTGTCAAGTCTCTTGATTTGATATTTGACACTTACACGTATCTAAGGTATATTGATAATTGTATGCTGTGAATGCTTGTTAAATCCACAGCATACGGAGTTCATATGTGAGTTCCTATTTAAAAGTATAGAACTTACATTGTTAAATAATTCATGACTTATATTTCAATTTTTCATATATACTCACAAGGAATATTACACTATGGGAATTAAAACATTTGAAACACGTAATTCACTAAAAAACAAATTACATAGCAGAAACCTTATATTCTCCGAAAATGAACTAGATGAAATTTTAATTTCTCATAATTATTTTAACTTGTTCAATGGATTAGAAACTATTTTCCTAGAATCATCCTCCCCTAAATTATATGACAAGGTAAAATTAACTGATTTTATTAATCTATATCAATTTGACAAAGAAATTCGATCGATTTTATCAAATTGTTTGGATTCAGTTGAAGAGAAATTAAAAGCTTCCATAGCATATAATTTTTGCAAACGCCATTGTGTTTCGCTAACAGACACAATGCAATACACAAACAAAATGCATTTTATGGATCCTGCAAACAACGTACCTGGTACACCAACATATTGCCGTTACTCTAACGCATATCCATTTTGGGGTTATCAAAATCAAAAGATATATTATGAATTTGATAAATTTTGCTTATTTAAGCCTTTTTTCCTATCCAATCTAGTGGATAGAAATGACCATATAGACATTTCGTTCTATTTGGACAGTGCTTATGTTGCCCCTTCATGGGTCGCTGTTTACCGTGATAGTACCGGTACCTATAACCCAAACATTGCTGTACCATTTTGGGTTGCAATAGAAACCCTTACATTTGGCGAAATATTAAGATTATTACACTATCTTCAAGATGATGTCCTTAAAGATGTTTTAAACGATTTTAATTTGCCATTATCAAAACGTGCACCTTTTCTCAATATGATTGATATTTTATTATGTCTCAGAAACAACTGCGCTCATACAACATTACTTAATAGATTTCGAACAGAAAAAAGATACCGAATTAATACATTATTAATCACTTCGTTTTCATTAACACCTAAAAATGCAGATTCTGTATTGAAATTATATGATTCCATTAAAATACTAAGTTTTTTCACGGATGTAACTGCATTAAGAAAACCTCTAAAAACACTAAAATTTAAAATGTATACTAATATGGGTATCAAAAAAGGTAAAACAACATATACTAAACTACTAGCACGAATGGGTTGTGGAGATTATAAAAAATGGAATTCAGCTTTATTTAAAACAAAATATTTTTTATAATTTCTTTGACATTTTCATTGATTACTAGTAAAATACAATCAACAAATGGAACGCTCTTAAGAGCACTAAGTAATGGTGGCATTACTTTCGATAAAAAGCCTAGCACGTTGTGCTAGGCTTTTTTGGATGCAAAAATATAATTTCACAGAAAATAATGCTACTCCTCTTCAGTTTTATCAATGAAACCGCCATTTCCACCAATACCATAAAACTTCTCAAAGTATGCCATTAAGCGATCGATAACTGTCTTTTTCTTAACAGCTCTGTTTCCGCCACCAAAACGACTTACTGGAGGGAGGATTTTATCAATATCCGTACCTACAGTTTTTACCTCTCCTTCCTGGAAGGCATTTTCTAGGAATTTTCTTGTTTCAACAGGTTTAAGGTGCTCTTCTTCTATAATAATTTGCAAATCATGTTCTCGCATCTCAACCACATAATCGTGCCACTCATTCATAACATCATCAATTTCGTTAACACCATTAATAAAGTTTTCGATAAGCACTTTTTTGCTCCTGAGTTCTGGGCTTGAATCAACTGCTTTACGAATTGTTATCAAGATTTCCTTATCTTCACAATGCGTATCATGATACTTGTTAACAAGCATCAGAATATAATCAATATTGATTTCAATCTGCTTAATAAGTTCCACTTCAAATACAATATCATCAACGATATCTGTACTCTCACCGTTTTCACGCTTACGCTTCCATTCATCGCGTAAATCCTGATACTTTCCAAGATAATCCTGAAGATCTCGCTCACTAATAAGTTCCTTATCCTTGAACTCATCAAATGCAACGAGAAGATTTCTCATTCTAAGAATAGCTCCAAAGAGCGAGATAAACTCTTTTTGTTTTTCCTCTCCCATTATCTGTGAGTCCGTAACCGGGAACTTATTAATTAGATCCTCTATCATGTCAATATAACCTGGCATTGTTTTTCCATCTACAGATTCATAGCCGTAGTAGTAGTCTTTGAAGCTTTGCATCAAGACTATACCACTAGCATTCTCATCACCAAATTGAGAAATAGCCGCATCTACTCGCTTCTGCAAATTTCTAAAGCAAACAATATTTCCAAATGTTTTTATACTATTCAGAATACGATTTGTTCTACTAAATGCCTGAATCAATCCATGCATTTTTAAGTTTTTATCCACCCATAAGGTATTAAGAGTAGTCGCATCAAATCCTGTTAAGAACATATTTACAACAATGAGCATATCCAGCTCTTTATTCTTCATTCTTAAAGAGACATCCTTATAGTAATTCTGGAACTTATCACTGTCTGTACTATAATTTGTATGGAACATCAAATTATAATCTTGGATTGCTGCCTCCAAGAAATCTCTTGAATTCTGATCCAAAGCAGATGTATCTTCAGGATTTTCTTCATCGAGGATTCCATCTACTACTTCTTCATTTGCGCCATAGCTATAAATTACAGCAATCTTCAAATTCTTAGTAAGATCGTTCATTATAATATTTCGGAACTCATCATAATACGCCTTGGCCATCGGAACAGATGATACTGCGAAAATAGAATTAAATCCGCTCAGTCTCTGTTTCTGTTTTATTTCCTCAACTTTTCCTCTATCTGCAGATGCAACTTCCTCAATATTAGTCAGCGAATTGAAAATATATGTTTTATCTCCTCGATATGTCTTCTGATCAAAATGATCCAAGATATACTGAGCAACTAAGTGTATTCTCTTAGGGTCCTCGAATGCTTTTTTACGGTCTATATCAAGAACTTGCTCATCATCGATATCTGGTTCCATTTCCATCGTCTTATGATATTCAACCTTGAATGGAAGTACATTCTTGTCATTAATAGCATTGACAATTGTATATGTATGTAACTTATCTCCGAAGGTCTGCTCCGTTGTTGTAAACTTTGGATTACGGATTGATCCAGTATTTGATGGGAATATTGGTGTTCCAGTAAAACCAAACATATAGTATTTTTTGAAGCTATTAACAATGGCTGCATGCATGTCACCAAATTGGCTTCTATGGCACTCGTCAAAAATGATTACAACCTGTTTGTTATACACCGGATGTTCCTTAAACTTTTTAATAAAGGATGACATCTTTTGAATTGTCGTAATTATAATCTTTGACTTGGAATCTCTTAACTGCTTCTCCAAAATTTTTGTAGATGAGTTACTATTGGCAGCACCTTTTTCAAAGCGATCATATTCCTTCATTGTTTGATAATCCAAGTCCTTACGGTCAACAACGAAAAGAACCTTATCAATATAAGGAAGATCTGATGCTAATCTTGCAGTTTTAAACGATGTAAGAGTCTTTCCAGATCCTGTGGTATGCCAAATATATCCACCGGCTGCAATATCTCCATATTTTTTATAATTGTGCGCAATTTCAATCCGGTTGAGAATTCTCTCAGTCGCAGTTATCTGGTATGGTCTCATAACCATCAGCATATTCTCTGATGTGAAAATGCAATATTTTGTAAGGATGTTTAGAATAGAATGCTTAGCAAAAAACGTCTTTGTGAAATCCACTAAATCCGCAATAATCCTATTACTTGCATCCGACCAATATGATGTAAATTCAAAACTGTTACTGGTCTTTCCTTTCTTCGTATTCGTAGCATTTGCGTCTTTAATTGCGTTAAATCTAGTACTGTTAGAGTAATACTTTGTATTTGTACCATTTGAGATAACAAATATTTGAACATACTCAAACAGACCACTTCCAGCCCAGAAGGAATCTCTCTGATATCTATTAATCTGATTGAAAGCTTCTTTTATTGCTACTCCACGTCTTTTTAATTCAACATGAACCAAAGGTAATCCATTGACAAGAATCGTAACATCATATCGATTATCGTATTTTGCTCCATCAGCCTTTCCGATTACATATTGATTGATAACCTGCAAACGATTGTTATGAATATTCTTCTTATCGATCAAAGAAATATTCTTTGACATGTTATCGTCACGCTTTAATACCTGGACATAATTCTCCTGGATCTTTGCAGTCTTTTCAACGATTCCTTCATTTTTATTTGCAACACAATCATTGAAAAAACGCTCCCACTCTGTATCAGAAAACTTATATGCATTCAGTTTCTCTAATTTTTGACGAAGATTTGTAATCAAATCTTCCTCTGTATGAATAGGTAAGTACTCATATCCCTGTTCACATAACATCCGTATAAACTCTTTTTCCAAATCAGCTTCACTCTGATATTGATCAGAACGATGCTTCAAAGGCTCATATTCAGTGACAACTGTATTTTCATTTGTCTCTGCCACCACATTAAAATATGGCATCCGTAACCACCTCTCCTTTATTCAACTTCGATAATAAAATATGGGCTCATGCTATGCTTAGATACCTCACCTAACACAGCTCCTGATGACGCCACCCGGCATTTTGACATAATATCTTTAGATGCTTCTTCAAAATCAGTTATCTTAAACCAGGTTTTAAAGTTAGAAGCTTTACCACGATAATATTCTGGAATATATTTTTCATCCGGTGCATCTTTAGATATTTCGACTACATGTGCCCAATATCTATCAGCCTTGCCACTATTGATTAAAAGAATCTTAGGGTTTTCATTATCACAAATTTCACTTATAACTTTGGAAGAAACTGGTGCACCTAATTTTCCATACCAGACATACCCATATTGTTCTATAACAGCTCTATGGGCTTCTATAGTACCGCATTCTGGTGCAAAATGTTCTCCAAAGCGTAATGCTATGGTTTTCACTTTTATTTCTCCTTAAATGTCATTAATTTGTCTCTATAAAATTCATACTGTTTATTCCTTGCATTAATCTCAGCAGGAATTCCAGCATTAAGATCTGTGCAAATCATTTCAAATTCATCAAGAATTTTTACAACTTTATCTTGTGTGATTCGATCTGGAATTTTAATTTCAATTTGCTTTATTTGTCCTGCTGTTATTAAGGGCTGGCCACCACCTTTAGCAAATCTGTTCAATCCTATATTTTGCAATATATAAAATATATATTTTAAATTATTTTCCGGTTTGATATCCGCAATCAAGGTGTTATCTGAAACATCATAACTCCCACTTGCAAGGTGCACATAACCTGCGTTAGCACCAACACGAGCTATTAATATATTTGTTTTGTCATATGAAGCTCTATTGGTTCTTGCGATAATTCCAGTTGAACCATACACAGGATATGTTCCTGTTTTTGACCTTTCCTTTGATTTACCTGAAGAAATCGAACTACATACTTCTCCAAGTTCTAATTTTGCATATCCGAACACATATTGAACAAGTCTAATTATGTTCTGTCTGTCTGTCTGTCTGTCTGTCTGTCTAGCGATTATCTTTCCAGTAGAAGCATATGTCAATAAAGCATCCCTGTAGTATTCATATTGTTTTTTTCTCTCTATTTCTGCTGGTAATCCAATACTTAAATCGGATGTTATCGATTCAAAATTATCGAGTACATTCACTAGGCGGTTCTGCACATCAATTGGTGGTACAGATATTTTTAAACCTCTAACAAATGTCAAATTTGCCATTGCAAGTTTTGACCCTTGCGTTAGATTTAAAAAATGTGGATATAACGTTGTACAAGCATAATATATATATGACGGATTAATTTTGCTTGTATCTTTAGGATATACCCCAGCAATGTTTTGATTGATAGCTGCGTCAAATGTTGTAAATGCAACTTTTCCTATAGTTGCGCCAACCAATGCGATAAGCGTTGTGTCTTTTTTCATCATCTTGGCTGATGATTTCTCTAGACCTAATTCCGTTATAAATTCTGTAGGCTCATCAACACTTTTTTTATTTTTACAGACAGTCGATCCTAGCCACGGGATACATCCATCTTCCCAATAGTCACTCTCTTTTCTTGAAGGTGTTCCACCTGCTACCACATCACAAACATCACCCAAATTACATATATCATAGTCGCTGTTTCCATTTAATAGGTAATCACGATAGAACTCATATTGCTGTTTACGAGCTGTAAGCTCGGCTGTAAGCTCGGCTGTAAGCTCGGCTGTAAGTAACGTGAAAGAGTCCAAAATATGGACTATTTCACGTTGTACCTCTAGAGGAGGTACAGGGAAGCTCACTTTTTCCATTAGTTTTTTTGATACATTATATCTGGTCACTCCGCTTGCTGTCTTTCCTATTTGATACCTCAACTCTGAAGATCTAAATAGGTGTTTTGCGAAATCTGGCAACATTATAGAAGGATCATCAAACCTAAAAATGAAACAGAAACTATTCAGATATAAATTTTCTTCTGGGATTTCTGTTACAACTGATGATATTCCGCATTCGTCTGGAGTTTCAGATGATCCCGTAAAGATAATATCTCCATATTCTAGTGTTCGTTGTCTTTCGCCCGGTTCAATTCTCACCTTGTCTTGTACATCTAAGCACAGCGCAGGATTAGAATATACATTCTTATATGTAATAAACTTTGAATTACCATCTTCAAAATCTTTTTTTGATTTTCCCGTTAATCCACCGTAAAATTTTCCACACTCTCCTAGAGTCTTATATACAACACCTTCTGGACAATACTGGGTTATTAAGTTTGATAATTTACTCATCTTCCCCATCCTCCTTTCCAGAAATGAGAGTCTTCAATATTACTCCATCTTTATTTTTCCATGCTGTTAAACCGTTTGTACTATTTCCTGTCACAAAATTCGCTGCAGTTGAAGCACTCTTAAATATCATATCCGTCTGTAATACATTATTAACCACTACATTCATTCGAGCTTTTTCAATTGATTTTGCACCTCGAAATTTTTCTGAGTAGGCAATATTGGGTGATAAAACGGAACCTTTTAATACAGTATAGGAATTATTACTTGAATCAAAATTCATGATTGCATCAATCCCTGATTTTTCTCTTTTCAAATAAAGTATCATTATTAATCCACCTCTATTTCAGCGATGATTTTATCAATCTCATCCCTCAAAACCTGTTCACGAGCCACGATTTCTTTGATTTCAGCATTCAGCTTTACAATGTCAATTTTCTCTCTGATATCCTCTGCCTCTACATAAGTGGAAACCGAAAGATTATATTCTTTCTCCTTAATTTCTTCATATGATGCCAAATATGAAAGATGCTCTTCTTCGGTTCTATTAGAAAATACATCTACAATATGATCAATATTCACTTTAGTTAATTTATTATTGTTTGTTACTTTTACACATTCATTAGAGGCATCGATAAATAACGTATTATTATCTGTTTTATTTTTCTTCATTACCATAATGCACGTTGCAATTGATGTACCAAAAAACAGATTACTTGGCAGCTGAATTACACAATCAATAAAGTTATTATCAATTAGATATTGTCGAATCTTCTTTTCTGCCCCACCTCGGTACATAATTCCTGGGAAACACACAATTGCAGCTGTTCCATTTGCCGCTAACCAAGAAAGGCTGTGCATGATAAATGCTAAATCAGCTTTACTTTTAGGTGCTAAAACACCAGCCGGTGAAAATCTTGGATCATTTATAAGTAATGGATTATCATCTCCTTCCCATTTAATGGAATAAGGGGGATTGGAAACAATTAGTTCGAAAGGCTCATCATCCCAATGCTGTGGATTTATCAGGGTGTCCTCACATTCAATATCGAATTTATCAAACCCAATATCGTGAAGGAACATATTAATACGGCAAAGGTTATATGTTGTGATATTTATCTCTTGCCCAAAGAATCCTATTTTGACAGAATCTTTTCCTAACACCTTTTCAGCTTTTAATAATAAGGAACCCGAACCACACGCAGGGTCATATACCTTATTTACTGTTTTTTTACCAACCGTGCCTAATCTAGTTAAGAGCTCTGAAACATCCGCAGGTGTAAAAAATTCTCCACCTGATTTTCCAGCATTTGAAGCATACATTGTCATCAAATATTCATATGCATCACCAAATGCATCTATATCATGATCTTTTACTGATCCAAGATTCATAGATGCAATTCCATCAAGGAGCTTTACCAGTCTTTCGTTTCTCTTTGCAACTGTTGAGCCCAGCTTATTACTGTTTACATCGTAATCATCAAACAGTCCAGCAAAGCTGTTTTCTGACTGACTTCCCTTTGCAGACTCCTCTATATGTCTAAATACTTTTTCAAGTGTCTCATTTAAATTATTATCTTCCGCTGCTCGAATCCTAACATTGCAGAAGAGTTCACTAGGTAAAATAAAAAATCCTTTTTCCTGCACAAGCCCTTCACGAGCTTCTTCTGCATCGGCATCTTTCATTTTTGCATAATCAAAATCTGTATTTCCAGCTTCAATCTCTCCTGCATTAACATACGCGGTTAAATTTTCAGATATATATCTGTAAAACATTGTTCCAAGCACATAGTTCTTGAAATCCCATCCATCTACCGCACCGCGTAATTCATCAGCGATTGCCCATATCGCACGATGAAGTTCATCTCTTTCTTGTTCTTTCTTATTTTCCACTTCCATCTTGCTTTTCCTCCACTGTATTATTTTTGTCAGCCTCTGCGCTTTGTCCGCTTTCAACCCAAGCATCTACTTCTGATACCTTGAATTTATACTGACGCCCAACTTTATAAAAAGGAATAGTTTCTTTTCTTATCCATGCACGGATTGTGTCTTTACTGACTCCTAGATGGTTTGATATTTCTTCCAAACTATACCATCTTTCAATATCATTCATTTTTTAAGTCTCCTAATCTTTAAAACATATTATTTAAACTTATTAGATTTTTGCTTATCTTTTATCTGCAAATAATAGTTCTTCACTACCTCATAAAGTCTGTACAGACTGTTATCTGGATTTGAAAGTTCCTTAATCAAATCTTGATATTCATCTGAATTAGTTTGTATCTGTTCTGTACTTATTAGGTATTCGTTTCCAAAGCAAATGCAATTTCCACTTTGATCTTTTATGCATCGTGAAATATCATGTGTTTCAGAAAATGTTGGCATACAGAACTCAGAATATAAATACTGCCGCAATAATAACTTATTACCGCTTTCATCTCCGAAGTGAGCTCCAACATATTCCCCAAGCAGTACCTTCTGCACCAACTTTTCATGCTTAAGTTTCGGTGAATACATTACAATTTGAACAAAATTGAACTGCTTCAATACTCTCAAAATCACAGATAGAATTACCGTTTTGGGCTCATTCAATTCACCGGTATTCATCTGATTCATCACTCCGGCTTCGCCTTTATAGTTCTCTATCAAATCTTGATCGAGAACCGTGTATCTTAGCTCCTTATAACCAATCTTTATGAACTGCAAGAACGAATCTCTATCATCTCTATCTTTAAATATTCTATCTAAAAAAGGAATGAATAAGCAGACCTCCACTTTATCACTTGAATACTCATATAACATCCGGAATGCCGACCATCTTCTAAAGGTTGTAGTCGACTGATCAATAAGTGTATCGCATAACTCTCTCATCTCATTCGATGGAGCAAATGCATAGTATCTAGCAAATAAGTATTCCTGAAATCCTGGATCAATGTACAAAATATCTGTATCTTCTTCATACATCATGCAGGCTGTGGCACAAACATCATGAAGGAAGCTTTGAGCCCTAAGCTTCTTAGGATTTTCGACAGTCTTCTTCGATTCTAATTCTTCAAAGAAAATTTTGAACGTATCCGAATCAAAGGAAAATATCCCTTGTCTGAAGGTTACTGCACAAAACTCCTGGAATACTGTGGTAAACTCCTCAGAGTCACTCACACTCCGGAAAATTCTTTCATATGCTGTCTTGTCTTTATCATGATCAAGGACAATTGCTTCATAAGCCTCTTTATAAAACAGATACCGCTTTGCTCGTAAACTTTGTAACGTACTATGCCTCTCAACCACAAATGTTAACATCATTGGATTTGAGACAAACGCACCGTCCTTTTTTATAAAATTATCATCAATACATTCTCTGACTGTTTTCTTTGCTTCAGGATCATCTTCAATTAGTAATCTCCCCACCAAATCCTCAGACTGCGATTTATCAAAAGGAAGCAAGTACAAATGAACAAATCCCTTTATTCCAGAATACGCATCACAGTCACGCGAAGTCATAACAACTTGATTGTCTGGATATCGCTTTAAGAAGTTACTTAATTTTCTTTGAAAAGAGTTAATGTCCTGCGGATCTATTTCATCCACTCCATCTAGTAGCATTTGGCATCGACCAGCTGTTAGCATTTGATGGGCATGTTCCGGTGTGAAAGATTCATCCATATTCTTTACTGTCTCAACGATAATGTCGAAAAGTTCCACCTGATCAAAGCTAAACTCTCTCAGCTCTATGAATATTGGTAATAAACCTGTTTCAGAATACTTTTCTGCAGCATCCACAAATAAATGCTGTAGCATTAGTGATTTTCCCATTCCACCATTAGCTATAAGCAATGTATTTTTTGTTTCAGCACGACGATCAAATGTTTTTAATTTTTCTAAAGTTGCATCTATAATTAAGCCATTTTTATTTCTAAAAAACACTCCTCGCTTTGTGCCAATATAATTGCATACATAACAATCATCCAATAAGCACTCTTTCCCGCCTAATACGGTCATTCGGCTATAAGTTTCTTTCGCCTTCCGGATGTACTCGCCGAATACAGCGGGTTTTTCTTTACTGTAGTAAGTCTGCTTGACAATTTCATCCGCCGAGCCTTTCCCATTTGCAATGGCCTTGAACTGATACGTCAATGCTTCCGCAAAATACATCTTATTTGCTTTTTTCCCTGAGGCAAGTTTTATGTCATACGCCAGAAGTAAATCAATTAATTTTTCATCATCAATCTTAGATGCAAGCTCCTTCGCGTACTCCTCAAATCTCTTATCATCAAAGGCCTTTTCTATTTCTTTCCATAAAGTGGATTTCGGATTGCTTCTTCCTGTATACCACCTTCTATATGTATCAGGCTGACTAATATACTTTTCTGGAATTTCATGTGCAAAAGCTAGAGCAACGAAATATTCCGCCGTCTCTCCTTGCGATTGAATGCCGCGTAAGCCACTTGTTTTCGTCTCGGAGTTGTAAAAAGGCTGTATGAATTCTTGATAATTCACTTTTTCACTCCTTCTTTATCCCGTCTTAACGAAAAATCCCGTATAAATCCCGTCATCTTCACAAACTGCGTCACCGACAGAAAGTCATAAAAGCCGGATAATATTTACATCAAAAGACACATAGAAGTCATGCGAAATTATGGTGATTTCCATTAAATCATAGTTATTTATAATTAATTATACACTACAAACCCGATTTACGCATTACTTTTTTATTCTTGCTTGATCGTCCGGGGGCCGACGTTAAAGGTGCCCATCATCAGACGATGCGTTCCCTGATCAAGAACGGTCCTATCTGAATCTGATGAACAACCAAATAACTAAACCAGCTGAATAGGACAAACTGGCCAACCAATAGGAGGAAAGCCACATGGCAGAGAAAAATTATGATTACTGTAACAAGAAGAGCTACAATGGCGTAGCACCAAAAGAGAATGAAACTTTGGTTCCATTCTTAGCACATGAAGTTTTAAAGAATTACCATCAGGATATTAGAGACGGTATTCGCAAGCGTAATGAAGGAATTATCGAAGATAACTTCGAAACCTGGAATATTCGCGGTAGAAAGATTCTTGTAGGTTTCACAACTATCCATAAAAATCAGGTCGAATCCTACATGGAAGGATTCTGGAAAGAAAAAGATGCGTATCTTGAATCGACTCGCAAAAAAAGATGCTTAATTCTTAATTCCAAAGGCGAATACATCCGCTGCCCTAAGTGCAATAAATGTGAAGGGTGCGAACGTCCTGAAAAGGACCAGTACCTCTCTCGCTATATTTCATTAGACAAGTTTCTGGATGATAACAGCGACGACAATACTAATCGCAGCGGCTGGGAGGCAACAGATAACACTTCAACTGAAAGTTCAGTTCTCAGTCTTATGATGATCGACGATCTCATCAATGAGGTGTCTCTTAAGTATCCAGAAGCTAAAGCAATCTTCTCTCTTCTGATGGACGATCCACAGATCAGTAATGCTCTGAAGCAGGTCGACTTGAAAAAGGGAAAGAGCCAGGCATATGATTATGTGAAAAAGATGCAGTCATACGCAAAAGAGCTCTACAATAAGAATTATCGTTAATGACGTGCAGCGGCCGGAAACTTCTCCAGCCGCTGTTTTTTCACTTTTCTTATCGTTATAAGATGAACCCCATGGTTCATTTTCCCTTGTTATCTATCCCCTAGTGTCAACCCTACATTATGGACCAGTTTCCACAAAGTCATTACTTCACATAAAAATAAAGGCTTTCCAGAAGCTAATCGTACTCATTAACGATAGCTCTCTGAAAAGCCTTTAATTTACCACATTATTCTTACTTGCCTGGGTTCACCTTTGACATCAATACAACCGTCTCCACATGCCCCGTATTAGGAAACATATCCACGCAACAGCACTTCTCCACCTTATACCCTCTCTCCTGCAAAGTAATAAGGTCTCTTGCAAGCGAAGTAGGCTTGCATGAAATGTACACCATTCTGTCAACACCGTAATCAATAATCTTTTCAAGTGCCTTAGGGTGAATTCCGTCACGAGGTGGATCAAGTACAATGAAATCTGGCTTAATCTCAATGTTATCAAGTGCCTTTAAGACATCATCTGCAATGAACTCACAGTTAGTAAGACCGTTCTGAGCTGCATTCTTCTTGGCAGCCTCAACAGCTTCCGCAACAATCTCAACACCGATAACCTTGCTGGCAACAGGAGATAACATCTGCGCAATCGTACCCGTACCTGTATACAGATCATATATAACCGGCTTGCTGCCAGAATTTCCATTATCACTAACATTTCCCGCAACATTAACAGTCTCCGTAACATCTGAATTCCCCACAACACTGGCAGCCATAGTGCCTGCAGCACCGACCACATCTCCAAATCCGCCAGAAAGCACATACTCCCTCGCCTTAGAGTAAAGCACTTCCGCTCCAAGAGAATTGGTCTGGAAGAATGAGAACGGAGTTATCTTGAAACGTAAGCCCAGAAGTTCCTCCTCAATATAATCCTGACCATACAGAAGCTCAGTTTTCTCGTTAATTACTGCATCTGCAAGGCTGTCGTTAAATGTATGGAGAACACCTGTAAGAGTGCCCTTATATTCAATTGATGTCAGGCGGTTTACAAGCTCTGTGAAATCATGCTCAATCTGAGTTGTTGTAACGATATCAACAAGAATCTGTCCTGTCTTTACTGACTTTCTTACAAGAAGATGACGCAGATACCCCTCGTGGCTTAACTTGTGCTGGAAAGGAAGCTCCTTCTCTATTGCATAATCCTGAACGCATGTGAGAATCTTTCTGTAATCCTCATCAATAATCTTACATTCTGTAACTGGAACAATATCATACATGCTGTTTCGTTTGTGAAGTCCGAGTGCAAGAGGTCCGTCCTTGTACTCATCGCCAAATGAAAATTCCATCTTATTACGGTATTCTTCTGTGACCGGACTTCCGATTATCCCCTCAAATGGAAGCTCACCCGAAACAACTTCTCTAAGAAGCTTTTCCACCTGTGTGCTCTTAATCTTTAACTGTTCCTTGTAAGCTACTGTCTGGTAAGTGCAGCCACCGCATTTGCCAAAATGTGGACATGCCGGGTTGGTTTCAAGCGGACTCTTCTCAACAACTTCCATAAGTCTGCCTTCGCAGTGTCCTTTTCTTTTCTTATTCACGCAGAATCTGACAGTCTGTCCAGGAATTGCGTTCTTGACGATTGCCTTTTCCTTCTGTCCGTCCTCATCTGTCACCCACACTGTCGCCTTGTTAGGGAAATCAACCTTTTCAACTTTACCTTCGTATACGCTTCCTTTTTTCAATCTATACTCCATTCCGCACATGAATTGTGCCTGTTATTAACATATTAATAGTTTCTGGCAGCACTTATTCACATAACGGCATACCTTATATAATTTTATCAGAAAAATGTGCTAAAGTATAGTAGTCACATTTACTCCACCACGCTGGCATTCTTTGCCTGCACTGCAGAATGTATTCTTTCAAGTACCTTGTCACACAGCCATGTATAAGCAGCCCCGGCAGCATTCATTCCTATACGTAATGCAACTGCATAAGGCATTCCAAAAAGTCCCGCCGCAATTGATAATGCACCAAATGTATTAAAAGCTGTCTGCCATGCATAACCAGCGGAATATCCGACTCCGATACCACCTATCATGCCTATATACGGATACATTGATTCTGGAAGAACTATATACATCACTGCAAAAATCGCACATCCAACAACATTAAACAATGCCCTGTTTCCAATTCTCTTATCAACATCTTTAGAAAACGGCAGACACACTGACATGCACGCAATTCCAATCCACATTGCCCTAGGCAGTCCCATCAGTGAAACAATCAGCATAGCACTTGATACGATAAATGTAAGCTTAATGTACCATCTTGTCCTTGCTGAATTAATATTAAATTCCTTAAACAAATCCCAGAATGTTCTTCTATATGGTCTGTTCCTCTGATTCTTATAGAAAATAATCATGCATACTAACATCCCGGCAAGCAGTCCCACAACTCTCATCATATATTCATGGCCTGTGACATCATATCCCTGTAGCAAAAGATACCCAAGAACAAATGTTGAATGATTATACATAATTACATTGTGACATCCCATTATCATAAGAAGCATAATACACACAATATTTATTACAAATGCAGCAACTGGCGGTACCATATTGGAAACCCTCGGTCCTGCTATCAATATCGTATATATTCCCATTATCGAAATCAATCCATGTGATGTCTTAATTCCAAAATCCGCCTGTCTTAATACCAGCACCGCAAGAAGCACTGTAACTCCGACAACGCTGTTATTATTCCCCAGCAGCTTACTGAATACTGTAACTACTGCGACGCAGAATATCATAACAAGATACACCTTAAAATTATATATAAGAATATGTCTTCTTTTCTCTTTAGAATCCTGTGTGTTCTTGATAAGCTGTTTTGAACCAGCCGAGCTTAACTGTAACTCCTGATAAAATGTCATAAATTCCTGCTTTCCTTTCCTCCCCTTAAATTTTGCTTTATAACAGGGTTGAGTAATATAACACTGATTACACCCCTATGTCAATTAAGAAATAATTAAATATTATGCAATAAAAAAGCCACAACCGCTCATATATCCTAATGGACATATCTTAGCCGGCTGTGGCTTTCAATCATATCGCACTTATTACATTACTTCTCGATGTCTTCATCCTCGAAATCATCGTCAAAATCTTCGTCTTCGAAATCTTCATCATCGAAGTCATCTAAATAATCTGGTGTAAAATATCTGTATACAGCATAAGCGATACCAGCAACTGCTGCAACTGCACCAACGATAGCAAGAACAGCTATGATAATTGTGCTGCACTTCTTGCAGCATTTCTTATCTTCATCTTCCTTCTTGCTAATAAGTTCTCCTAATTTAGTAGCTGCGATAAGCTCATCTAATTTTTCTTTACTCATAACAATATCTCCTTTCATACCACGGATTTAATAAATGTATTATAGCATAGCGTTAAACATTTGTCATTATAGTTTTTTAAGTCTGGCAAATCCTGCCAGCATTTTCTTCTGTCCGTACTCTGCAAATTCAACTGTTACCATATAGTCTCTTGCTGAATCCTCTATAGCAAGTACCTTTCCTTCACCGAATTTCACATGGCTCACCATATCACCAACACTGTAGCCAAGTCCGCCTGAAGATTTTGCACTTATATCTGCACCTCTTGCAGCACCTATTACATTTCTTGAAGATAAGCCGCTTCGTGTAGGCACTCCTGCATAAGCACTTCTTACAGAATCTGCCGGAGTCTTTCTCTTTTCTGGTTTCTTAAGGTCAAATAATTCCATAGGGTCTTTTCCAAATCCCGGATTAGAACCACCATTTATCTTAACCTTTCTTGAACTATATGTTCCTGCTGCCCTTCCGCCTGGTGTGCCGCTTCCGTAGCTGCTAAGAATTGATCTGGCTGTTGCACGCATGTTAATGCCTTTTGTATCCGGCTCATCTGATGTACCGCCATATGCAATCCTGCCTTTAGCATACCCACTGGAATTGTTTTCTATGTGCATATATTCCTTAGGAATTTCATTAATGAATCTTGAAACCTTATTCATCTGTGTTTCACCACGCACCATACGCGACTTGGCACTTGTAAGATTAAGTATTTTCTCTGCTCTTGTTATTCCAACATAGCACAGTCTTCTCTCTTCCTCAATCTCAGTTGAATCATCTGACACAATTGTCATATAGCTTGGGAAAAGTCCGTCCTCCATTCCAGTCATATACACGATTGGAAATTCCAGACCTTTCGCACTGTGCAGCGTCATAAGCATTACATGAGGCTCTGACTCATCAAGATTATCAATATCCGCTATTAAGGCAACTTCTTCAAGAAGTCCTGAAAGTGTAGGCTCTTCGCCTGCTTCTTTACAGCTCTCCTCATAGCTTACAACCTTATTAATGAATTCATCCAGATTCTCGCGTCTTGCCTCAACCTCTTCCACCGTTTCATTCTGTGAAAGGCTCTCAATATATCCTGTATCCTCAATTACAGCCTCAGCAAGCTCCTTTAATGACATAAATTCTTCCTTGGCACGCAGTCTTCCAATAAGGTCAACAAATGGCTCTAACTTGGAAAGTGCCGCATTCTTTATTGTGTCAATATCCTTTGCATTGACAAGTGCTTCCCAGAAAGTAATATCATTAAAATCTGCATATTCCTGCAATCTGTCAATCGTAGTATTACCAATTCCCCTCTTCGGAACATTTATAATTCGCTTAACCGCCTGACCATCAAGACCATTATCAATAGTTTTAAGATAAGCAAGAATATCTTTGATTTCCTTTCGCTGATAGAAATTCTGTCCGCCATATATCTTATATGGAATGTTGTGAATCATCAGCTTTTCTTCGAGCGCTCTTGACTGTGCATTAGTTCTGTAAAGAATGGCAACATCATTATAATTCCAGCCATCCCTTACATACTCTGCAATACCACTCGCAACGCCTTCTGCCTCATCATACCCGTTCTCATACAGAGTATAATTGACCTTCTCGCCCTCTCCGTTATCAGTCCAGAGTGACTTGCTCTTTCTTCCAATATTATTACTTATCACTGCATTTGCAGCATTAAGAATAGTCTGCGTCGAACGGTAATTCTGCTCAAGCTTTATAATCTTAGCGCCTGTGAACACATTTTCAAAGTTAAGAATATTATAAATATTTGCTCCACGGAACTTATATATAGACTGGTCATCATCACCAACCACACATATATTGCCATACTTTGCTGCAAGCATTGCAACAAGCTTAAACTGTGATGTATTAGTATCCTGATACTCGTCGACCATTATATATCTGAATCTGTCCTGATAATGCTCAAGTACCTCTGCATCACTCTGGAACAGCTCAACCGTCTTGAATATCAGGTCATCAAAATCAAGCGCATTATTAAGCTTAAGCGTCTTCTGATATTCTCTGTATACGCCTGCAATTCTTCTAAGATTATAGTCGTTACCTGCCTCAAGCTCGAACTCATCAGGAGTCTTTAACTCATCTTTAGCAGATGAAATCTTACTCATAATTGCACGCTCTTTAAGCATCTTCGTATCTATATTCATCTTCTTACATATATCCTTGATTACAGACTTCTGGTCGTCCGTATCATATATCGTAAAGTTATTATCGTATCCAATTCTGTCTATGTATCTTCTTAAAATTCTCACGCATGTTGAGTGGAATGTACTTACCCATACAGCCCCTGCGCCCTGTGTCACAGTAGTCTCAACTCGTTCCTTCATCTCTCTTGCAGCTTTATTAGTAAATGTGATAGCCATAATATTATATGGGTCTACTCCGCATTCTTCTATTAAATATGCAATTCTGTTCGTAAGCACGCGCGTCTTTCCAGAGCCTGCCCCGGCAATAATAAGCAGCGCGCCGTCTGTATATTTAACTGCCCTTTTCTGGCTGTCATTCAAATCTTCTAATCTCATATACCCACCTTTATGCAAATGTGAAATCTATATCCACCTTATTTCTGCCAACTACCACATTATACAAAAACAACGGGATGTTGCCAAGCCAATATGACAACATCCCTGATTGTTATTTATTAAATTCACATATTACTAATTGTCAGATTATGCAAGCTTTGTTCCACAGTTAGAACAGAACTTAGCGCCATTAGTTGGTGTTCCACAGTTAGGACAGAACTTAGGTGCTGTGCCACCTGACACATTTGCATTATTATTCATTGCAGTATTCATGTTATTCATCATCTGCTGTCCAACCTGCATTCCCATCTGGAGCTGCATCATATCACTGGCAATATTCGAACCGCCTCTTGAATTGCCGATACTATCAGCCATAGCCATCTGTGTATATCTGTTCATATCTCCAACCATTGCCTGAGAAGCTGCCTTATTAGTCATCTTCTGTACTTCTTCCGGATAAGAAAAGCTTGAGATAGTAAAGCTTGTTATTGTGATTCCTAACTTGCTCATCTCCATATCAAGGTCTGTCTTAATACCCGCTGAGATATCATAAGCATTAGCCTGAAGATTAAACATATCCTTGCCTTCTTTAGAAATCCACTTCATAAGAAGCTGGTCAAGAACTGCTGATATTCTTTCCTTAACATCTGCAACAGTGTACATCTGCTTTACACCTGCTACCTTGTCTATAAGCGTAATGTAATCAGATACTGAAAATGAGAAGTTACCGAAAGCTCTTATTGGCATTCCACCTGGAAGTGCCTGTGTTGGAATAAGAATAGGATTCTTAGTTCCCCACTTTTCTGTGAATTCCTTAGTATTAACAAATAAAACTTCTGCTCTTACTCCACTGTTGAAGCCAAACTTAAAGCCTTTAAGTGTTGATAAGAATGGAATAATCTGTGATTCAATATCAAAGCTTCCCTCGTCCTTAAAAATACCTTCAATCTTACCATTGTACATAAAGATTGCATCCTGGCCGGCGCGGATAATCAGCTTACTGCCTTTCTTGATTTCTCTGTTGGTCCATTTCCAGAAGATTATATCATCTCTGTACTCTTCCCATTCAACTACGTTGGCAAACTGCCCTTTGAATAATCCCATGTTCCCTCTCCTTATCTATGTATTGCTTATCTCATTATAAATGTGCTTCTGAATTATAAGCCCATCTGAGCCTTAAGTGCTGCTAATTCATCATCAACTGCTGTGTTAGCTGGCTCTGCATCATACTTAGCTGCAAGACTGTCAACATCTGCCTCAAGCTGTGTCTGGTTAAGCTCTGCCATAGCATTTGCCTGGTCAAGCATCTTATCAGCCTTAGCTTCCATCTTGTTAAATGCATCCATGCTTGTTCCAACGCTGTTCACGCTTGAACCAACCTTATTGATTCTCTCCTGAGCCTTAGCTGCTGCTACCTTAGCCTTAACTGCATCTCTTCTTGCCTCAAGTGACTGGATATCCTTGCAGAGCTTATCATGCATCTGACGCATCTTGGCTGCATTGTCTGCTGCAATATTGTATGTCTGCTGTAATGTAGCCTGCTTAGAAACTAACTGCTGCTTCTTCTCAAGGAATGTTCTTGCATCTGCCTCATTGCCAGCCTTAAGAGCCTTTTCTGCATATGACTGATACTTGGCAACATCTGCTGTGCATTCATCAAGCTCTCTTTTACATCTTGTCTCCTCAGCCATAACTGAAGCTGTCTCTGCCTTAACCTTTCCAAGGTCGCTCTCAAGATTTCTCATGTACTGGTCAATCATCTTCTCTGGATCTTCACACTTATCGAGAAGTGCATTGATGTTAGCGCTCATAATGTCCTTGAATCTTGTTAAAATACCCATAATAATCCTCCATTCCTGTGCCGCTTTCTGGCACATATCACCCTCTGGTGCATCCGAATTCTGTCTCCCAGAATTCTAAAAAAACCTTTTTCATTATAATATATCAGGAGCAAAATGTCACGAATATTTGCTCCTATGAAACATATTTTATATTCTTGTAATAAAAATTAAAATATCATAATATGCACATTACACTATGCTAAAGTTCATTATATTATTCCTACTTGAAATGTGGTTTTAAAAACTATATAATATAGCTTAAGCATTAATATAAATGTATTCTCTCATGAATACGCATTTTTAAAGAAATGAGGAACATATGAACAACGATATTAAAGAGCTTATGAGCGGTATTCTTAAAGATATGTCCGCTCTTAACTATATAAAACCCGGAGATGTGCCTAACATCAATCTGTACATGGATCAGGTTACAACATTTATGTATGAACATCTTCACGATACAAAGCGTACCACTGATGATAAAGTATTAACCAAAACAATGATTAACAACTATGCCAAGAACAATCTGCTGCCATCACCAGTAAAGAAAAAGTACTCTAAGGAGCATATATATATCCTTACATTTATCTATTACTTTAAGAACATTCTCTCAATAAGTGATATACAGAAAATGCTCAATCCTCTCACTGAGAAATTCTTTGATGAAGGTTCCAAGCCGGATCTGGATTATATATATAAAGAGATATTTTCAATGGAATCCTCTCTTGCAAGACCCTTATCTAAAGATATATTTGCAAAGTCTGAACAGGCAAGTAATGCATTTACAGATGTAAAGGATGATGATGACAGAGAATTCTTACAGTTCTTCAGTCTTGTATGTCTTTTAAGCTTTGATGTATACATGAAGAAGAACATGATTGAAAGTCTGATTGATGATTACTCTGCCAAGCATGCGCCAAAGCAGCCTGAGAAGTCTGATAAAACAGACAAAAAGAAATAATCCGTATAAATTAAGGGAACTGCCAGTACTGACAGTTCCCTTTTACATTGCTTCATATATTACTTATTATCTTCTGACTCTTTCTCAAGCATGCCAAGTCTTTCAAATACTCTGTCATACCCGTCATTACCATAATTAAGCGAACGGTTTACCCTGCTGATTGTCGCAGTAGACGCACCTGTCTTCTCCGCAATATCAAGATATGTCCTGTGTTCTCTTAACATCTTGGCAACCTCAAATCTCTGTGACAGGGATAAAATCTCGTTAATTGTACATACATCCTCAAAGAAATCGTATGCTTCATCTAAATCCTTAAGGCTTAATATTGCCTGAAAAAGCTGCTCAACAGCCTGTGTCTTTAACTTATTGTTCATAATTGTCCACCCCGGTTTTCCAAAAATTACATTGGCTTATTACTTTTAAATTTTAACACAGTGAAGTTTTAAAGTAAAGACATTATTCACTTCTTAATGCCACAACAGGGTCTTTTTTAGCTGCAAACTTTGCTGGAATAAGTCCGGCAATAAATGTAAGGAACATGCTTATTATTATAAGTATTACTCCTCCTGCAACCGGAAGCTGTGCAACATTGGAAATGTCTGTAAGGTGCTTAATCAACGCATTTGCAGGTATGCACAGCAATAAAGTTACAACAATGCCAAGTGCGCCTGAGACAAAACCTTCAATAAGTGTCTCTGCATTGAATATTCTTGAAACATCTTTCTTAGAAGCACCAATACTTCTTAATACACCAATTTCCTTAGTTCTTTCAAGTACTGATATGTATGTGATAATACCTATCATTATCGAAGAAACTATAAGTGATATTGCAACAAATGCTATTAAAACATATGAAATTGCATTAATAATTGTACTTACTGATGACATCATTATTCCAACATAATCTGTGTAGTTAATAACATTTTCTTCCTTGCCATCGTCCTGTTGCAGCTTATTGTAATCCTTGATAATATTCTGAACCTTCTCCTTAGAATCAAAATCAGTTGCATATATATCTATCTGTGAAGGTGTATCAAGGTCTGTAATTCCAAGCTTCGACTTATTGCTGTCTAATGTTGCATCTGTTGTTCTAGCCTTTAGTGACGCTGAGAAAAGCTGTAGTATCTGGTCATCGCTCATTCCACTTGTCATTGCCTGCATCTGAGCGCTTTCCTCTGGTGAAAGTGTTGCCATATATGCATTTACATCATCCATTGTAATCTCTGTATTCCTGTCATTGTCAAATGGAACTCCTGTAAATACATCAACGCTTGTATCAGCAAGCTGTGCCTTGGCAATCTCACTGTTTTTTACTTCTTCGATAATATATTCAGTAAGCTTTGCTGTATAACCGATTCCACTTGAAATTGAAGTGCTGACTGCGTCATCATTAGGTCTGATTATTCCACATACTTTAATGTCAGTTCCGTTATTTACAACATTTGTCATATACTTATCATCTTTGCTGTAATCGTCCCATGTACCGGTCACATCATTGTACTTATACATGTCCGTAGGCATAACAAGCTTAAACTCTGTATCAAGTATCTCGTCAAATGTATAGCTTATATCCTTTTCTGTTTCGTATGATTCACCAACCATCATTTTCTTAAAGAGTGTTCTTACTTCCTCAGGGTCTTTAAGTCCTAATGAGTAAAGTGTATAATCATCAACCTCGTTATTCTTATCTGTAACAAGCACAACCTCGTTGTAATTCTCTGGCCAGTGTCCTGCGAGGACATCATACTGCTCATCAAGAACCTGCTGGTTTCCTAAAAGCTGGTTCCACACACTGCTGTTAGAAAACATCCCCATACCCATGCCTGATGACATTGCAGAAGATGTGCTTGTTGCACCCTCGCCATATATCGAATCAAACATTGTACTTGGGTTTAACTGCTCTACACCGTTAGAAGTATCCTTCATATAAATGTTAAGAGGAACATCATATGAATACTGGATATCACTTACATATGACTTAATGTCAGAGCCGCCGTTTTCAATGTATTTCTTAAACTCTGAAAGGTTATTGCTCTTAACTTCCTTTACCATGGTATTAATCATGTCACCCATGATATCGTTAGAATATATTTTAGACTTATCCTCATGCTCTTCTGAATCCGAATTGCCTGTCATGCTTGTAACCATACTGCTTATATCAATCGACTCTGCCTGAAGTGTTATAGGATAGCTTGAAAGCGTGTCTCTCTGAACCCTGTCAATGTATAACTGGATACCATTTGAGATAGAAAGAATCATTGCAATACCGATAATTCCTATGCTTCCTGCAAATGCAGTAAGAATCGTTCTTGTTTTCTTAGTCATAAGGTTATTAAAGGAAAGTGAAAGCGCTGTAAAGAATGACATAGATGTTTTCTGCTTCTTTCCTGACTTTTTATTCTTCTTCTCTGATGCCTTAACCTTAGCAGCCTCTTTAGCCTTAATATCAGCTTCCATATCTTCTAACGAATATGGATCAGAGTCATCAGTTATCACACCATCTAACAATCTGACTATCCTTGTAGAATAATCTTTTGCAAGCTCAGGATTGTGAGTTACCATGATTATAAGTCTGTCCTTTGATATCTCCTTTAAAAGCTCCATAATCTGGATACTTGTCTCGGTATCAAGCGCTCCTGTAGGCTCATCAGCAAGCAGGATATCAGGATTATTTACAAGTGCTCTTGCAATAGCAACCCTTTGCATCTGTCCACCTGACATCTGATTAGGCTTCTTGTGAATCTGTTCACCAAGTCCAACCTTCTCAAGTGCCTCTATAGCTCTTCTCTTTCTCTCTGTCTTAGATACACCTGAAAGCGTAAGTGCAAGCTCCACATTAGATAAAACTGTCTGGTGCGGAATCAGATTGTAACTCTGAAACACAAAACCAATAGAATTATTTCTGTAAAAATCCCAGTCTCTGTCCTTATAATTCTTAGTTGACACTCCATTTATCTTAAGGTCACCGCTCGTATACTTATCAAGTCCGCCTATAATGTTAAGCATAGTAGTCTTACCACAGCCGGACTGTCCAAGAATCGACACGAACTCGCAATCCCTGAACCTAAGATTAATGCCCTTAAGTGCACTCACAGTAGTCGAACCGGACACATAGTCTTTCTTTATATCATTTAATTCAAGCATCGGATACTCCTTTTATTTTATTGCGGTCTGCGGATTGGGAACTTGTCTGCATCCTTCGACTTGCGTACATGACGTTGTGGCGTCTGACTATAGCATACGCTTTCAGGAATCCTGTGCTTAGTGTAACTAAATGCCGCTATCTACAGAGTTTATTACGGTGTGTCAAATCAAACGCGCTTCGCTTGAACGAGATTTGACGCACCGCCCTAATGTATATAGCGACATTAAGTTACACACAGCTCGGATTATTCAAGCGTATGCTATAGTCAGACACAGCAACTGATATACACAACATTTAAGACGCAGACCAATTCCCAATCCGCACTCCTCAATTAATATACACCATGGAAAGCTTGGCTTGCAATTTATTCCAGCACATTTTATACTAATATTGTTTTTTATTTATAAAAATATAATGATTATCAGGAGTCTATGTGAAATACTTTATCAGATTTAAATTACGGAATTTAACAGTCGCCGGTCTTGCTTTGATTATGGCAGCTACATCTGCTGTTCCATTTTTTGCTTATCCTGACCAGTTGATGGCTGATACACAGGATGACCTCGATGCTGTTAATAAACAGCTTGAAGAATTAAGGAATAAACAGAGCGAACTCAATGCATCTTACGGAGAGCTTAACGAGAAGCTGTCTGCTTCCGGAGAGAAGCTTTCTTCTATTGAGGATGCAGTTAATGCTAAACAGTCAGAGATTGATGCTACCAATATCCAGGTTGCTGATATGCAGGCAGAGATTGACCAGCAGTATGCCGCCATGAAGCTCCGAATCCAGTTCATGTATGAGAATAATAATGCTACTATTCTGTCAACGCTTCTGTCAGCTGAAAGCCTTTCTGACCTTTTATCCAAGTCAGAATATATCCAGCAGATTTCTAATTATGACCACCAGAAGATGCAGGAATTAAGTGACCTTCTGGCTTCTCTTAAAGAAACTCAGGCAAAGCTTGAACAAGAAATGGCTGAACTTGTCACTCTTAAAGATGATGCCTCCCGCGAAGCTGATAATTTTGCTGCGCTTCTCTCACAGTGTCAGACAGAGCTTGACACTACAAGTGACAGCATTACTGATGCAGAAGCACTTGCACTCGAATACGAAAAACAGATTGAACAGGAAATGTTAGAGCGTCAGCGCCGTGAAATGGAAGCTCTTGAAGCTGCAAAAAAAGCACAGGAAGAGGCTGACAAAGTCAATAACGCCGGTAATACAGGCAATAATTCATCTTCCGGCTCTGCTATGGTTGACCAGAACGCTCTTAACAATGTTCTTAAGAATCACACTGCCGAAGATGTTGCAATGCTCGCAGCAATTATTGAATGTGAAGCCGGCAACCAGTCATATGAGGGCAAATGTGCTGTAGGAAGTGTTGTTATCAACAGAGTTGCTGACCCACGCTTTGCCAACAGCATAAGTGGCGTAATATATGCACCTTACCAGTTTTCACCTGTTGCCAGCGGACGATTTGCAATAGTCCTTGCAAGAGGTGCGAATGCAGCCTGCACTCAGGCAGCCGTTGATGTGCTTAACGGTTATATCAATATTAACGCATTATATTTTCATGTATATGACAGTTCTGTCGATGTGGGCGGAACCGTTATTGGAGACCATGTATTTTACTAACTCATTAAATATACCAAGGGGAGAATTATTAACCATGAAGAAAGCAACTAAAGCATCTGATAACAGATATTATCAGGCAAGATTTTCTGCAGCACAGAAAAATACTGAATTTGAAAGCCGTGAAGCAGCTTCAGATGTCGTAGGTATAGACAGAACAAGACTTGCAAGAATTGAACTTGGCAATGTAACACCTTATGCGGACGAGGTTGTATCTATGTCAAAATGCTACAACGCTCCTGAACTCTGCTACAATTACTGCTCAAACGAATGTCCGATTGGAAGGCTTACAATGAAGGAAGTCGAGATTAATTCATTTGACAGATTATCATTAAAAATGCTTGGTTCTTTGAATGATATCGAAAACCTGCGAGCTTCTATTATCAATATCTCTGCTGATGGTCAGGTTGATATTGGAGAACAGGAGGAATTCAAGCAGATACTTGAATCCCTCGACCTTATTTCCAATAATGCGAAAGCCCTTGAATTGTGGGCTAAGAAAAACATTAAGAATATTTAACGGCTGTATCTTACATAATCTACCGTAACAAAGCCTTTGTTTTCACTATTGGCAGAATTATCATGTGATACATATACACCGCTCTTTACACCAACCCATCTTCCAGCTTTGGCAATAACGGAAACAGGGTTGGTGTATTCTTTCCCGTCTGTGCTTATCTCTATTGTTACTGTCTCAACAGGTGCTTCCTTAACAGGAAGTCCACCCTCAACATGGTCTTTAATTCCTGTCTTTTTAACTGTGTATCTGAAATATATTTCCTTAAGATTGTCGTATGAAGCAAGCAATTCTTTAGTCTCCTTAGTATAAGCCTGGTCACAGTCAAACTGCTGCACTCCCTTTACTGCATATACTTCCATCTTACCGCCTTTAACAGTCACATCTGCTGCCAGATAATCCATTCCCATATGAATGAATCCGGCATTATCACCATCAGCCATTCCGCTGATATTCATCTTAGTAATACAGCTAAATTCCGGTGCCGGCCACTTCTGCAAGAGAAGATTTCTGTAATCGCCTATTGGTCTGTTTGATGCTCTGCCAACCGCATTAAGCTTTATATAAGAACCGTCATCAGACACATTTCCACTTTCATCAATTTCAAACTGCGCCCAGTCACTATCAGGATTGGCGTTCCACTGCCACTGCAGTCCCAGGCTATCTTCTGTGAATTCGTCTGTAGTATCCGGCTCACATATCTCATAAACTGAACCGACATCAGGCTTTTCATACTCCATCACAGGCTCGCCATAATCATTGCCATCTTTCTTAACCCCAATAACAGGCCAGTCATTTTCCCAGCTCATTGGCTGCAGATGCGTTATTCTGCCCGCTGCATACACATCCTGAAAATGTATGAACCAGTCCTGTCCTGTAACTGTGTCAACCCATGCACCCTGATGAGGTCCATTGACAGGCGAATCCCCCTGTCTCATAACCACTTTATACTCATATGGTCCAAACACATTTTTCGACCTTAACACTGTCTGCCAGCCTGTCTTAACACCGCCAGCCGGTGCAAATATATAATACCATCCGTTTCGTTTATACATCTTAGGGCCTTCTATTGTAATCTGGTCATTTAAGTTACCGTCAAATATAATCTTTTCCCCACCTGTAAGCCCCATTCCATCAGGCTGCATCTCTACCATATGAAGCACACTCTTATATCCTATACGGCTCTTGGCAACTCCTGCAACAAGATATGCCTTTCCGTCATCATCCCAGAATGGGCATGGGTCAATCCAGCCTGCGCCTGGTCTTATGTTCACTGGTTTACTCCACTCACCATAAGGGTCCGTTGCTGTAGTCATATATATTCCTTCATCCGGCATTGGAAAGCACACATAATATGTATCCTCATGATATCTTATGGCAGGTGCCCACACTCCGCATCCATGAATTGGATTTCTGTATCTGAATTCTGGAACTTCAGGCAAAATGTAGTTAACAACCTTCCAGTTTACAAGGTCCTTAGAATGAAGCAACGGCATAGCCGGAGCATTAGAAAAGCTTGATGATATCATAAAATAATCATCACCGACACGGATTGCATCCGGATCTGAATAATCAGCGTAAAGTATTGGATTCTTGTATCGTCCATTTCCTAAATCTGCTGTCCACATATATGACCTCTTTCTGCCAGTTTACGGCTCAATAATTTATTTCTGCTTATGCAGATATTTCTCTGCTATCATATTACAACAGTTAAATAAGAATTTCCAGTACTTTTGTAAAGTTATTTTGCAAAAGTTTTTAATTAACATTTTATTATTAATTATTCTGCGCTTAAACCGATATTATATATAACCGTGTTCATTGCTGAAGATGAAAGGCGGGTATACTTATGATAATTGCAGACAGCAACATGAGTATGTCTTCAAGAAGACACTACTCACAAAAGGTATCAAGCGGCATGGTCGCAGCCGGCAGCTCTGGTAACTCCTTTAGTTTTGGAATGAGCCAGGCAAGAAGCAGCTTAAGCCGGAAAGAATCATTTTTTAGTAATTCTTCTGATTCTCCGGACAGAAAGTATGACGACATGTTTCTGATGATGCCACTCTACAATCGTTCTGGCAGACTTAATGTCCCGGACGATTCTTCTAAAACGGATTTGGCTGGTGAGGAATCACCAGAAGGCACGGAGGCTTTAACACCTGCTTACAACAAAGCCAGCTTAGTTTCTATGCGGCAGAATGTAAGCTTCAGTTACACAGAAATAACAAGAAAGGTTTATATGTCCCTGTTGGATTTTATTCAGTCTCTGTCTTTCCGTGGAATGTTTCATGATACTGACAGTTTATCCTGCAATTCAGTCTCTGGCACATCTTCATCTGACAAAGCCTCAAAAACCCTTTCTATTACTAACCAGATTTCTCCTACTGTATGGACTGTAAGAACCAGATATTCTTCAACCTATGAAGAAAAGGAAAGCACTTCATTTTCAACAACCGGAACTGTTAAAACAGCAGACGGCAGGGAACTTAATTTTAATCTTGATATGACCATGTCGCGCAGATACATGGAAGAACACAGCATTGAATTTGTTTCCAGCTTTGACACTGTACTGACAGATCCACTTGTTATTAATCTTGGATGCAATCCTGTTTCTATTTCTGATAAGTCCTTTAGTTTTGACATTGATGGTGATGGTAAAGACGAGACTATTGCACAGATGAATCCTGAAAGTGGCTTTCTTGCTCTTGATAAGAACGGCGACGGAATTATCAATGACGGCAGCGAGCTGTTCGGAACCAAGACCGGTAATGGCTTTTCAGAGCTTTCAGAATACGATTCTGACGGCAACGGATGGATTGATGAGAATGATGAAGTCTATGACCAGTTAAAGGTCTGGGTTAAAGATGAGAATGGCAAGGACACGCTCTTATCACTTAAGGAAGCCAATGTCGGTGCAATCTGTCTTGGCAGCTCCAAAACAACATTTCATGTAACTGATGATGATAACAATCTTAAAGCTAAAGTACGAAGCAGCGGCATGTATCTTCATGAAGACGGCAGCGCCGGTTCTGTACAGCAGGTGGATTTTTAATTCTGTATTGGGGATATCTTCGATATCCCCAATATTTTTTGTATCCATTGCTAATGCCTGGGTGCTATTTTTCTCTGTTCGCTGACACAATTCCATTTTTGCGGTTTTGCCACAGGCTCTATTTCCCGCGTAGGCTGCGTATCCCTGTTGGCTCTGTATTTTCCGTGATGGCTGCATGTCCCCCGTTGGCTCTGTATTGTATTTTCCGTGATGGCTGCTTGCGACCTATATATTCATAATATTTGCTCTCTTATAGGCATAATTTGCGTTTTTTCAATCCAAAAGCTTCTTCTCAACCTATAAGATTCATTATTTCTATTCTTTAATAGGTAAAACTGCTCTCTGCAATCTGAAAATCCACAAAATCACATAAATTTTCCAAAAATTTTCCTATAAGAGACTTTATTATGCGACTACCTATAGGTATCACGTATTGTCTGCGTATGAAGCTTCCTTTATTTATCATCATATTTTGCCCAGACTTGTTTTTCTCAGCATGTTTGCATATTTTTAATATATCAAGCTGTTGATTTTTATATATTTGTATAGTATATTTATTAAACAGTTTTTACCTGTAATTGCAAAAGGGGGTTTTTAATGAGAGATATACAGAATTATAATATGGAACATGTTGACACATTAGCACCTGACACGATTAAAGAGTCTGTTATGTGCAGGCATTCACAATTGTCTCTTTTACTAGCTGATATACAAGGAAGAATTTCTAATGCTCCTGAAGGTTCTCTGCGAACTGCCAGAAAAGCTCATGGCTGCCAATATTATCATAAAGTCGAAGTAAATGATACCAAAGGAACATATATCAAAAAGCATAACTATAATTTTGCAATTGAACTTGCACAAAAAGATTATGATTTAAGAATTGAACAATGCCTGTTGAAAGAATTAAACTTTCTTGAAGTCATACTTAAGAAATATAATCCATCAGAAATCCAGCATATTTATGATTCACTTAACAGCTTCCGCAAAGAAATGGTTACTCCTGTTTTTGTATCAGATGAAGATTTTACTGCAAACTGGAAAGCCTCAGAATATACATCTTTAGGATTCACTCCTGACTGTGCTGAATACTATACCGATAATGGCGAACGCGTACGGTCTAAGTCTGAAATTATCATAGCTAACAAACTCTATCGCTATAATATCCCTTATCGATACGAATATCCTCTGCAGCTGCAATCTGGCATCATAACACACCCGGATTTTACCTGTCTTAATGTTAAAACAAGGCAGGAATATATATGGGAACATTTTGGCATTATGGATAATGCAGAATATGCCTGTAATGCCATCAAAAAAATCAGTGATTATGCTAATTCTGGATATGTCCTTGGCAGAAACTTCATAGCAACATTTGAAACCGCCGGTACTCCAATCAATGCTAACTGCATAGATTTTTTGATAAAAAGTCATCTCTGCTGATACCTTTTTATAGTTGCATTTTTGATTTCTTATAGGTAGTTCCTTACCAGATTTTCCAAAAATGTTTCTTATTTCCACAAAACATTCCTTAAAAAAGACAAATTTTCCTATCAAATAGCTTTAACTCACTATCTGATAGGAAATTATCCTGAATTTTATTAAGATTGTACTGTAAATGACCTATTAATCATGTAAAAAATGTTTTCTTATAGGAAAACCAAATCTCACCAAGACATATCTCTTTCCATCTGCACAGAAAACCCGGCTGTTATGTAACAATCCTGCCATGCATAGTCCTTCCTTACAGCTTTCTAGAAATTCAAATCAATATCTATTCCCTTAATATCCTCATTAAGCAGCTTATTATCTTTCATTATTCTGACTATCTGCTTCTGAGCTTCAGTTACATGGTCGATATCATTGCCTTTGACACTAGCATTCATCTCTAACTTATCAGCCTCTGCCTGTCCCTCAATAATCTCTTCCTGTTCTTTTCTTTCCTTGCGCTTTTCGTCAATCTTTTCCTGCTGTTCTTCCTGTTTCTTCTCTGCTTCGTCAGCCTTTTCCTTATTCTCTTCTACCTTGTCGTCAATGTTGTCTTTACCTTCATTTACAAGCAGATTCTTAACCTCTCCCTCAACAGCACCTATTATCTGGTCCGCTGAGTCCTGTGCCTTTAGCATTTCCTGAGACTTATCCCTGTCGATTTCGGCAAGTGCAATTGAAGCTGTCGTGCATGCAATCTTAAGTTCCTTCTGACCAATTTCATCCTTAAAATGTATCTGTGATGAATTCAGCTTAAGTACCTTCTCCTGATACTCTGTAAGAGGAGTGTTCTGTAATTCCTTTAATCGTTCAAGTTCTTCCTTTGAAAATGTGTCCTCAGCCGAACCATAACGGTTATTCTGATATTTTTCAAGCAGCTCAAGGTCTTTCTGTTCCTGTGAATCCTTATCTACACCATAGTCCACACGGTATGCTTCCTTTTCATTCTCCAAATTGCTAACCTTATTCTTAAGTTCTGTGATTTCATCAAGCTTGTTAAGCTTATCGAGCTTCATATCATCAATATTCTTATCTGTCTTATCAGCAGATTTCCATGCGTCAGATATAAGCTTCATTGCCTGCTTTCTTGCCCGTAGCCTCTTGGCATCAATCTGATTGTCTTTATATGGCTTCAGATTAAGTTCCGATGCATTAATTGTTTTTCTGTTCTTGGATTCACCTGTGTTTTCAGCACTTTTTCCTGCATCATTTAACCCCTGTGCAGCCGCCTGATTATTCATTGTACTTCTTATCGTAAGTGACATATGCCCTCCTTGTCATAACCCTGTCCCAAACTCCTTTTCGGGAATCACATTAGTTTAAATATATATCGGTATATCTGACATTCATTATTATAGTCAGTTCTTGTTCATAACGAATAAATATGATATAGTGATACTATCAATTATTTATGAGGGGAGCGATTACAATGAACTTTGCAAGAAAGACGGATAAGGTATTCACAATTATTTACACTATTATCAGTATTCTGTCAATTATTATATTAATCATGACTCATATTTATCCTGATAAATTCTTTAATAATTTGTATGGATCATTTTCTGCAATTAATAACAAGACATTTAGTATTAACAATTTATTCAATTTAATTGGACATATTTATATAGGAAGCACATCCATAGTTCTATTATATATTCTTGCTGTTCTTGCTGTCATAATTGGATTACCCGTTACTGTGATTACTATTTTTGCTTATATAGGAATCATATTATATAAAGCAACCAACAACCCAAAGCATATACGCTGCAATCTGATTGTCAAGATTATATATACAGGAATATGGACTGTTATTGCACTCATAATGACAATCAAGGACATTGGCTTTGTTGTTATATTTGCAATACCTGCCATAATACTTTCAATTCTGATTGCAGCTGTTTATGGCATGAGAGAGCATGAATATTTCCCAGAATATTAATTCACATACAGCACTTATTAAGAAAAGGCAGGACATGAAAAAACCGACCTCCCAATCGTTAGATTTTTAGTCTAACTTTTTTGGGGGTCGGTTCCATGTCCTGCCATATTATATTTAATCTTACAGATGAAGCACTCTCTCCTTAATCTCCTGAGTTCTTCCCTGATTCCAGAACTGTGTTCCGATATATCCGCAAGTTCTTCTTGCGACATTCATCTTATCCTGATTACGGTTTCCGCAGTTAGGGCACTCCCATATAAGCTTTCCGTCATCATCAGTTATAATCTGAATCTGTCCTGTGTAACCACATTCCTGACAGTAATCACTCTTAGTATTAAGCTCTGCATACATAATATTATCATAAATGTACTGCATAACCTTAAGTACTGCCGGGATGTTATTCTGCATATCAGGAACCTCAACATAACTGATAGCTCCTCCTGGAGATAACTTCTGGAACTGTGATTCGAATTTTAACTTTTCAAATGCATTTATCTGCTCAGTTACATGAACATGATAGCTGTTAGTTATATAATTCTTATCTGTTACACCTGCAATCTTACCAAATCTCTTCTGTAAACATTTTGAAAACTTATAAGTTGTTGACTCAAGCGGTGTTCCATAAAGTGAGAAATCAATATTAGTCTCTGCTGCCCATCTCTTACATGTATCATTAAGATACTGCATTACTTTGAGGGCAAATTCTGTTCCCTCCGGATTAGTATGAGTTACACCCTTCATGTAATAAGTACATTCGCAAAGACCTGCATAACCGAGCGAAATTGTTGAATATCCGCCATAAAGAAGCTTGTCAATTGTCTCGCCTTTCTTAAGTCTTGCAAGTGCTCCATTCTGCCAGAGAATTGGCGCAACATCTGAAGGAGTTCCCTTAAGTCTGTAATGTCTGCACATAAGTGCTCTCTTACACAGGTCAAGTCTCTCATTAAGAATACTCCAGAACTTATCCATATCCTTGCCTGATGAACATGCAACATCAACAAGATTAAGAGTTACAACACCCTGATTGAATCTTCCATAATACTTTGGCTTTCCTGTTTCTGGATCAATATATGGTGTAAGGAAGCTTCTGCATCCCATACATGGAAAACACTGACCATTGCCATTCGCATCAACCTTTAATTCCTTCATTTTCTTTTCAGATATATAATCCGGAACCATTCTCTTAGCTGTACACTGTGCAGCTATTTCTGTAAGATACCAGTACTTGGAATCTTCGTGGATATTATCTTCCTCAAGAACATATATAAGCTTAGGAAATGCTGGTGTAATATATACACCCTGTTCATTCTTAACACCCTGCATTCTCTGTCTTAATACTTCCTCAGTAACAAGTGCAAGGTCATCTCTTGTCTGACCTTCCGGAACCTCATCAAGATACATGAAAACAGTAACAAAAGGTGCCTGTCCATTAGTTGTCATAAGAGTGATAACCTGATACTGAATCATCTGTACACCACGCTTAATTTCATCCTTTACTCGAAGTTCTGCAACCTCTCTAATCTTTTCTTCGGAAGCATCTATTCCGGTTTTCTCGAACTCATCTCTTACCTGTCCAATAAACTTCTCACGGCTTACCTGGACAAATGGTGCAAGATGTGCTAAAGATATACTCTGTCCGCCGTACTGTGAACTTGCAATCTGTGCAATCGCCTGAGTTGCAATATTACATGCAGTAGAAAAGCTGTGTGGCTTCTCAATCATAGTCTCGCTTATTACAGTTCCATTCTGTAACATATCCTCAAGATTGACAAGACAGCAGTTATGCATATGCTGTGCAAAATAATCTGCGTCATGGAAATGTATAAGCCCCTGCTCATGCGCATCTACAATATCTGGAGGGAGAAGGAATCTCTTTGTAATATCCTTGCTTACCTCGCCAGCCATATAATCTCTCTGAACACTGTTTACAGTAGGATTCTTGTTGGAATTCTCCTGCTTTACTTCCTCATTATTGCATTCCAGAAGACTTAATATCTGCTTATCTGTAGAATTAGATTTACGCACAAGTGCTCTCTTATAACGATAAGTAATATACTTTCTTGCAACTGAAAATGCTCTGAAATTCATAATCTGATTCTCTACAAGATCCTGAATCTCTTCAACGCTTAAAGACCTGTTCATCTCTTTACAAATGCTCTCAACATTATTAGAGATTGTCTCAATCTGTTCCTCTGATAATCTCTCACTATGGACAACTTCCATATTAGCTTTTGATACAGCATCCATAATTTTACTGATATCAAATGTTACCTCTGAACCACTTCTTTTAATAATTTTCATACTTCAAACCCTCACAAAAAGACCATCATATCCCTGTATATACTGCTTTCAGCAATACAGGCTATTTTCCTTTACATTAAAAAAATCTGCTGGAAACGCAGTGTTTATGCTGTTTCCCAAGCAGATTTGATTATACAACATATAGTTTAACAAGTCAATTGAAAACACAATATCTTGTAATAAAAAACTATATATATTAATTCTCATCACATTCAGTTTCAGCCAGAATGTTGATAAGAGAAGCCGTTACAACAGCCATCTCAATCTCATATTCAGCCCACTGTGCAGACTCCTTACAACGGTCAATAGTAAACAATCCTTTCACATTATCTGGTGAACCTATTATGCATTGTACAGTAGAAAACACTCTCTTTTCTCTCATGTCTGTTCCAAATTCAGGTGCAAGGTCTGTCTGCCTTCCGACGAATCCCACAGCAGCATGATTCTTTCCATCCAGAAGCTTCTTAAAACCTTCTGTCTTAACATAATCAGCATTCAGTGAACCGCCAAGCTCAACACCCATATAGTATGCACGGTTCAGATTAGCTCCCCAGTAAAGATTAATGCTGTCCAGTTTAAATGTATCATACATATGATGTATAAGCTCTTTAATAGCTGCTTTGCCATCTTCTGAAAAATTCTCCATAATGCCTGAAAGAAATCTGAGTTCCTTCATTTCCCTGCCATCATTGACATTCTTATCCTTCGCATTAAGAGAATTCTCATATGAATCCTTATGGAGGTCATCCCTGAAGAATACATATCTGTCTCTTCCCTTTTCTTTCGCTACATACAGACAGTAATCTGCTTTCCTGAAAAGTTCCTCATACTCATGTCCGTTGTTAGGACTGTATGCTGCTCCTATAGAACATGTTATCATTAAATCTTCAAAATCATCAACAAATTCCCACTTAATCTGGGTTCTTATCGCACGAAGCATACCCCTTAACGCATGCTCATCATTAATACCATTGAATATAATAACAAATTCATCTCCGCCGATACGTCCTACAACTCCATCTTCGCCTACAACTTCCTTAAGCTTTCTTCCAACCCTTGCAAGCACCTTATCACCATACATGTGACCATATACATCATTAACCTTCTTAAAATGGTCAACATCAAGAACGGCTATCGTAACTCTGTTATTCTGCTCTTCCTTGAGACATTTTACAGCATATGCGGTAATAGTTTTCTTGTTATACACATGTGTAAGAGAATCAAACTGCAATTCTTCTATCATATCAGTAACCTGATTATAATTGCCATGGCTGTCTGCCTCAGGGACAACACGACCTATCACAATCCTGCTTCCATCGCTTTTATTCATTACTGTTCCTTTAAATCTTAAAGTCTCCTTCACCCTTTTATATGTACGCATGCTTGTTCTGAATTTTATAGAAAATGTCTGCGTATAAGAGCGTACTTCTGATATAAAATTAGCAAAGATTTCCTTGTCATTCTCGTCAATATATCCCTCCGAAAGCATCCGCTTCTTCCATTCATCAATATCAGACTTATATATGACATCTCTTGAGTCAACATCATACCTGTACATACTGAATATGCCATTATCTCTGTTATATGTAAATGTATATTCTCTATCCAGCCCAAGCAGCATCTTATGTTTAGAAACATCATCTCTTAAGCTCTTATTAGCCTCCTCTATAGACTCAACATCAACAAGTTCAATATCTCTCATATGCCCATTGCCCACAGCTCTTCGTTCATACACAAATAAATGATTATATCTTTCTATGCCCTGTGCGTTAATAAATTTAAACATTCCGCTCTTAGCTGTTCCATCATACTTCTCTATAAAATCCATCAGTCTTTCTTTATCCTGAGGTGCAACTACTTCTATAAGAGTCTCCTTAATTTCTCCAAAATATTCTTCAAATGCTTTATTCGCAACACTTATAACACAATACTTATCAACAGATGCTATTCTTCTACTCATCTTATGAACAATCTCAAATTTCTCACTGGCAGCAATATAATTATCGCTCATATTAATGTACCTCTTATATTTTTTATTATTAGTTATACGTACTTAATCTTTCTACATGTTATAAAAATTATATTATATACATGTCGATTTTACAAGTATAATAGTGCGTTTAATTCAAATTTTTTGGTACTTTAGTACCAATACCAAATATAGTATTTCCTTTTATTAAAAAGCATGTTATAATACAACATATTGTTGGTTTTTACTTAGTAACACTATTATTAAATGTGAGGAGGTCTTTTAATGGAACGCGTAAAGTACAACAGAGTTGAGGTAAGTCACGGCAATACAGCCAAGAAATTTCCTGTGTACGAAATCTATCTTGATGGGGTTATAATTACTAAGGTATCATCTGAGAATGAGGCTTTAGAAATGGTATCACGCTGGCAGAAAAATTACAGATAATATATACTCATAAGTAAGTAAAAGCAGTGCCTGCAATCAATACAGACACTGCTTTTATAGCATTTTCTTCTTCCTTAATACCCATAAAACTATTATACATATCAGAAGTATTATTCCACTTATTATCTCAAATCCAAAAGGTGTCTTTGCAAACGGCATCCATTCTCCACCTACATTCATTCCATATATACCTGATATTATTGTCGGAATAGCCATCACAATTGTAATTGAAGTAAGGTATTTCATTACATTATTCAGCTTACTGTCAATTACTGATGACATCAGTTCCCTTGTACCATCAATGACATCCCTGTATATCGTGGTCATCTCTATAGCCTGCTGGTACTCGACCATGACATCCTCAAGAAGCTCCATATCTTCAGGATACTGCTCAAGTCTTTTATATCTTCTGAGTCTTTCTAACACAATACTGTTAGCTCGAAGAGATGTTGCAAAATAAACAAGTGTAGATTCTAACTCATGAAGCTCAATAAGATCAGTATCTGACGTATCTCCATCAACCCGCTCTTCTATCTCAATTCTTTTCTTATCAATAAGACGAAGATTAGCCTGATACACAAAAGCTGAACGGAAAAGCATCTGATATATAAAACGCATCTTTTTCTTTGTACTGAACTCTTTCACCTTATTTCTTACAAAATAATTAATAATCGGTGTATCTACCTTACACACTGTAATTATTGCTTCACTTTTAAGGATAATACCAAGAGGAATTGTTGTATACATTTTTTTCTCATGTCTTACCTCAGGTGTAGGAATATCCACAAGTATAACAGTATATCCGTCTTCAAGGCTTATACGCGAACTTTCTTCTTCATCAAGTGCCGATGAGATATCCTCAGGTTCTATTTCAAAGCGTTCTGCTATCTGCTCAAGCTCCTTGCTTGTCGGATCTACCATATTAATCCAGCATCCATCCTGAATATCTGTCAATGTATTTAATACCTGCTGGTCTGTTCTATATATCTCTACCATAAGTCCGGCCTTTCATAATTATTATTTCATCATAGTCGTCCCTGATGCGTCTCATAATAAAATCTCTTAAAGGTTCATCAAAACACCTGTATATATTGTTTACAGCCTCACAATCAAGTGGATTACGCGTAAGAAAATATTGCACATTAAATCCATACATATCATATACTATCTGTAAAGTCTTTACATCTGGTCTTGACAAACCATTCTCTAATGTACAATAGCTTCTCTCTGATATTCCAAGCACATTTGCCATGTCCTTTTTATTCATATCATGTATCCGTCTTATCTCTGTAAGTGTATATCCTGTACGCACATTATCTGGAACATCCAGTTCCATTCCATTAACAATCTCAAGTATCATTCTATGGTAATATGCCACTACCCTTTCTTTCTTATACCCGAATTGAAGCATGCTGTCAAACAAACATAGCAGATTTCTTATAAAAACTTTTTTCCTGAAATCAGGGCATAGTGTGTGCAACTCTGAAAATGGATTATTATTATCTATTCCATGCAGGATATAATCGCTGTTCCAGCCTTCAAGTTTTGCCACCTTCTCTATAATCCTGTATGTAACCGGTTGTGTCCCTGTCTCCAAACGGGCAAGATAGTCAGTACTGACATGCAGCATTTCTGACATTTCCCCTCTGGATAAGCCTTTCATAATGCGGCATTCTTTTAACCTGTCCCCCGTATTACGCATTAAAGCCTCACTTCTTGTCAGTTTTACAGCTTCTTAATCCACATGAGCCGCAATTACCATCACAGCCCTTCCCAAGACCGCTTTTTTCGTGCTTATATGAAACTGCAATATATATGGCAACAACCACAACTAACAATATTCCTGCTGATATAACCTGTCCCATTCTTTATCTCCTTATTAATTGCTCTTATAAGCTTTTCCAATCTCACCTGTAAGTGAAGCAAATATCTTAAGTATCATTGCACGTTCTGATTTGTCAAGTTCCCTGAAAGACTTAAGAACGGCATTAATATTCTTAAACCTGGCTGTACTTATCTCTGAAAGGTTCTTTGCACCACTTGCAGTTACCAGTGAGAATAATGTATCTACGAATTCTGCCCTCTGTTCTCTTGTAAGCCCGTCTATCCATGCGCTCAGTGCTGCATTTAACCTTTTACTCTTAGGACTTAACTCCTGCTCAGTCTCAAAATCTGGTCCTATAACCTGCCATGACATAGAATCATGCTGCATAAGACCTGACTGGCTGCTCTTTACAACCTCATAATCCCCATCATGATTAAGAAGCATTCCAACAACTGAACAATAAGGAACAATGCTCTTAATCCTAGGCAGAATTGCCAGATAATCCGGATGCTTTACAAAATTACTGTCAAATCCCGGACCATCATTATTATAAACAGTAATAATTCTTTTCTTCACTGATGGTCTTGCAAATACTGATGCATATACTGCCAGATTACCACCTTTGGAATGTCCGCCAAGAATCAGCTTTCCTTCTGAACGCTGCACGGTTGTGTCAATATATCTTACCGCATCCTTCTGCGATGGAACAGGGGATAAGAAGCTCATGTTAAAATCCTCTTTCCAGCCCACAAGTGTATCATCAGTTCCCCTGAAAGCAATATACGTAAGTCTGTTATCAATTCTTACATGAAATGCCGCAAACTGTTCTTCTTTGCCGCCATCGACATAATCAACATAATTAGTAAGTATAAGTGAACCAAATCTTTTTGTTGCTGCTGCCTCCCTTAAAAGATACGGAGCTTTTCCTATGAAAGATTTGCATTTCTTAATCTCCTTCTCATCATGGGTATCAAAAAATGTGTCTGCCGCTTCCGCAATTGTAATAGTCTCGATACTTCCTGGTGCCGGTACAATATCAGTAAAATCAACATATGCAATCTGCGCAAGTATTAAATTGTCCACGTCATTAAATGGTGCCTGGCTAAAATCAAGGTCACCTCTCCATTTCAAATAATCAGATACATTACTCATACTTAACCCCTTCTTATTCTACGCATTTTCCTTTCAGAAACCTTCTTGGTTACAAGATCCTTCCATATTGAAGGTGTGAACAGAATTATCAGTGGAAATAACTCCAGTCGTCCGGCAAGCATATCAAACATCAGTACATATTTGCTGAAATCAGAATAACTTCCAAAATTCTGTGTCGGTCCGACAGCCGAAAGCCCCGGGCCTATATTATTAATAGTCGCTGCTACTGCAGTGAAATTCGTCACAATATCCTTTCCTTCAATAGATATTAGCAGTAAGGACGCTGTGAATATCATGATAAATGTTATGAAATATATACTCACAGACCTGCATGTTTCACTATCAACAGGCTTTCCTTCTGTCTTAATCACCTTAACACTCTTAGGATGAATATATGACTGAATCTCTCTGAATATTGTCTTTATCCCTATTATAAACCTGGAAACCTTAATTCCGCCACCTGTACTTCCGGCACATGCTCCCACAAACATAAGCACAACAAGCACCGACTTTGACAGTGACGGCCACATATCGAAATCTACTGATGAAAATCCGGTTGTCGTTATAATAGATGCAACCTGAAACATTGACTGTCTCAGTGTAAGTTCAACAGCGCCTACACTTCTGTATATATTAACAAATATAATTGCTGTTGCTGCAAGAATAATTCCGAAATAACATCTTACCTCTTCTACTTTAACAGCCTTCTTAAACTGTCTTAGGACAATAAGATAATATGCATTGAAATTAACTCCAAACAATATCATAAATATGGTTACAACCCACTGGATATAAGGTGAAAAGCTTGTAAAGCTGTCATTTCTGATACCAAATCCACCTGTTCCTGCTGTTCCCATTGCTGTATTAAGTGCATCAAGGAATGTCATTCCTCCAAAAAGAAGAAGAACTGTCTGAAGTACAGTCATCCCAAAATATATAATATACAGTATTCTTGCTGTATATCTGATCTTAGGAACAAGTTTACCCACTGATGGTCCCGGACTCTCTGCTTTCATAAGATTGATATTAGAGCCACCTGTAAGAGGTATTACTGCAAGCAGAAATACCAGAACTCCCATACCACCAATCCAGTGAGTAAAGCATCTCCAGAACATAATGCTCTGAGACAGCCCTTCAACTTCACTTAATATACTTGCTCCTGTTGTTGTAAATCCTGATATTGTCTCAAAAAGTGCATCTGTAAATGAAGGAATTTCCCTGCTTATAAAAAAAGGCAGGCAGCCAAATATACTCATAAGAATCCAGCTGAGTGCAGTTGTGACGCACCCCTCCTTCAGATAAAAAACTGTATTGGCAGGCTTTTTAATTGTCATAAGAATCCCACATACAGCACATAATGCCATTGTTATCAAGAATGCAGATATTGCCTTCTCCCTGTATATAACGCCAACAATCACAGGAATGACCATAAGAGCCGCTTCTATCTTTAAAACATGTCCAAGAATATATCTTACTATAGAACTGTTCATATCAATGTTCCCAGCCTTTCCTATCTAAGAATATCAGTTATAGCATCAAACCCTGTATGAGTTGTTACAATAACCACAGTATCTCCAACCATAAGGCTGTCAGTACCACTTGGAATAATAATCTTACCATTACGGTTAATAAGTGCTATAAGCAGATTATCCTTCAGCTTAAGTTCCATAAACTGCTTGCCCGTAACTCCTGATTCCTTATCAACGTTAAACTCTATAGCTTCCGCCTTCTGGTCAAACAAATGATACAAGGTCTGTATGTTATTGCTTCCCATAGACTCCTTCTTAGCTCTTACATAAGCAATGATAGCTTCTGATGTTATATATCTTGGATAAATCACACTGCCAAGATCAAGACTGTTAATAACACTGCTGAATCCCATTCTTGTTATTTTCGTAATACATTTGGCTTCAGATACCTTTCTTGCATACAGTGTAAGCATAACATTCTCTTCATCTATTCCTGTAAGCGGAACAAAGCTCTCCACATACTCAATTCCTTCTTCTCTTAAAAGGCTCTCGTCAGTACCATCACCATTGATAATAACAGCTCCCGGCAGCTCCTCGCTTAACTTTAACGCGCGTTCCTTGTCATTCTCAATAATCTTTACATCAATTCCCATGTTAAGAAGCTGTTTTGCAAGATAATATGCAACTCTTCCACCTCCGACAATCATGGTACTCTTGACCTGATGTGTCTGAAAACCTACACTTGCAAGAAATGTCCTTGCATTCTTTCTTGATGCAATGAAAGATAACTTATCATCTGCCCTTATAATAAAATGTCCTGATGGAATGAACACCTCTCCATCCCTCTCAACTGCACATATAAGAACCTTAGATGATGAAGCCTTGGATATCTCCGCAAGAGTATGGCCACACATCTGGTTACCCTCAGGGACTTTTATCTTAATCATCTCTGCCTGTCCATGTGCGAATGTTCCAATCTCAAGTGCTGTCGGCATGTAAAGCACACGTGCTATCTCACTTGCAGCCTCAAATTCCGGATTAATAATCATTGCCAGACCTAATCTGTCTCTTAAAAATGCAGCCTCCTGACTGTATTCAGGTGTTCTTACTCTTGCAATTGCCTCACATCTGCCAGCCCTCTTTGCAAGTGTACAGCATAAAAGATTCAGCTCATCAGAATCAGTTACCGATATAAGAAGGTCAGCTGAGTCAATACCGGCTTCTTTCTGAACAGCAAAGCTTGCACCATTGCCCTCAACTCCCATAACATCATATGCACCTGTTATTGCATCAAGCTTAACCCTGTTCTTATCAATAAGAGTAACATCATGGTTCTCCCTGCTGAGTCTCTCCACAAGAGTGGCACCAACCTTACCGCCTCCTACAACTATAATATTAAGTCCGTTCTTTCTGGACTTGTCATTCCCAAACATTCCAATCCTCCTTGTTATTTCGCGTTGTTTTGCGAAGCAAACTATCTACCCATTTCTTTTAATTCTTCAAGCAGCTCTAAGTCAGACTGCTGTACCTTTATATTAGATGTTATAGGTGCCTCTCCAGGATTAGTAACTGTAATCTCAATTATAGTTCCTTCCTTAAGACCACCTGCAAAACATCTGTTAAGAAATGCCACGAACTTCGGATGGTTCTTCTGAAACTTGTTCTTGGCACTCATAAGCTTCATAATTGATGCTGGATTCATAATAATCTCCATTCTTTCTAATTCTGCTACTCAGCATGCAAAGTATACCATATTATCAAAAAAATAGAAATCCCTGACGACCTTTCCCATATATTAATTTTTCAGAAATTATAATTTAAAATATTTTTCCTAAAAAAGTGTTGACAAAATATCATTTTGCTATTATTATCTTAAATGTGTTTGCGCGAGTGGCTCAGTGGTGGAGCACCTCCTTGCCAAGGAGGGGGTCGCGGGTTCGATCCCCGTCTCGCGCTCTTTTATTTTTATTTTAAAGAGGAAGCCAGTAGATACTGACTTCCTCTTTTTATCATGTCTTTAACAAATATCTTAAATCACTTGATTCAATAATTTTTTTCATATTCTTCTCTGTTGTGAACATCCTTATGGATTTATTATTGCCCTTGCTGTATGGAACAACTTCGCTTTCTCTTGTAGCTTTATTCAGCAACTCTGCAAAATAGTTTTCCCAGCTAAAAAACTCACTGCTTTCAATATAATTATATGGTTCTTTTAGTATATCCAGTATATATGGCTTATTTAAAATGTTTGAATTCAATAGTAACCATTCAAATGATTCTGGTGTAAATAATATGTACCCTGGAATACTATTAATCAATATCATTGTATTATTCATCTCTGAACCATACGCTGCTCCATCCACCACAATTAATGTTACATCTGAATTTGATTTATTTATAATTCTCTTAGATACATTTGTTTTACCATCTGCATGCTCGCATATCATATTGTGTGATATAGCATATTCATTATAAAACTCATATCCCGTTTTTGAATCCTCTGTTATAATATTTGATACCATAACATTTTCTGAAATGTTATCACTTTTATATATGCGTTACTGCTTGCAAAACATCCTAATTCTTCTGTATTGATGAATTTTGCCCCTTCATCCACAAATACTATACTTTGATTGATTTCTCTTAAATCATTCTCCCAGTTCTTCCCTTCAAGAACTACACATGGTTTATCACATGTAATTCTAATGCCACTGGCTCTGCCATCATCTTCATACTGTTTTACCGCTCTGTATAATGTTGATTTACCAGTTGCGCTATTTCCTCTTAATATTGTTATATTTCTTTCAAGTGTAAGCTTATAATCAACCCTTCGTGTAGTAATCTCTAACTCATATTTTCCAATCATCTTTACCCTCTTAATATATCACTGTTTATCTGTATCAATTCAGGCATAGTATGTACAACCTGATTTGTATTCATAACTTTTATTGTAAATGCTGTTCCAAAGTTCATATTATGAAGTAATCTTATAAATATATCTTTTTCTTCAGCCATCTGTAAAAGCCACTTTACACAATTATCTCCACAAGCTGAAGCATTAATAACCAAATTCGGATTATTATAAATTAACATCAATGTTTTTGCTCCACCTGATAAATCTTTTGGACTTATCTGTCCAAGTATTGGACTTTCTATACAATTCTCTCCAAGCACTTCTGATTTATCTATATCTTTTATTATTTTTCTTGCTATATCTGATGTAATCCATTTTTCATCATATGTATTATTAAAATACATATCAGGATCATATATAAAATCTTCTCCATATTTATCATATAATTTCTGATATGAGCCATATTCTATATTGAGCATCGCGTATTCTCCTTATGTCTAGATTTCTGCCTATTATATCTTTATTTAACATATATTATCATGCTCTTATATTATAATATTAACATAAAAGATTCAACTTTTTTAAATTTGCACTTGACAGATTAATATTTTATGTGTATTATCTTGTTTGTGTTCGCAAGAGAGTTTTCTTGCGAGAAGATTGTGTTTGCGCGAGTGGCTCAGTGGTGGAGCACCTCCTTGCCAAGGAGGGGGTCGCGGGTTCGATCCCCGTCTCGCGCTCTTTTATTTTGTAAGGAAGTCAGTATTTATCTGGCTTCCTTTATTTATGCAAAAAGACATGGCTCCACCCGGCACCATGTCTTTCTCTTCGTTTAAGATCTGCTAATAATACGCTGTCACTCATCACTTCACATAAACAGCCACTTTATCTGATACTTTTCCTGAATTGTCGCCACCACCGACTTCTTTTAATCCCACATCAACAATCTCTGTTGTTCCGTCTCCATATGTCACAGTTACACTTAATGTAATCCCTTCATACATATTTTTAACCATCTCATTGTATACCTGACGGTCCTGATACAAAGATTCTTTTTCTAAATGCTTTGAAAACTTTACAATCTGTATGCCCTCGCTATGACTGTTGCCGTTCTCCTCATACTCTTCCCCGATATCTTCAATAATGTAATAAGCATAGCCGTTCTCCGTCTTTTTTCTGAATTTTTCAGAAGATGTCTGATATTCAGAACTGTCCTTGTCAACCTCTTTCATCCTTGCCATATTATATGTCACATCCGAATCATTTCCCATTATAGAATAATTAATCTTTAAGATATCTTTGCCTGTCACATTTATACCAGCCATAACCTGCCCCATCACAGATGAATCTCCAACCTGGCTTGAAATTCCAGCCACAACTCCTGATACACCAGCATTTTTCTCATCATTAGAAAAAATACATTCTGATGTGTTATCAAGCCCGGCTGCATACACATTCATTACATGAGCAATTTTAAATCCAGTCTGCTCTGATGCCAGCTGATTACTGCTCTGGTTTCCGCTTCCTGTTACAGAAGTCTTCAATCCTCTGACTCCCAATACAGCAGTAACAGCCGCTGCTGCCACAAGACCTGCTGCAATTATCTTCTTTACATTATTGCTCTTTTTATGCCTGATATCCGCGCTAGCAGTTTTCTTGTAATTTTCCGCTTCATCAATCATTTTCGGACTAATTCCATTAAGCCCTTCATATAAATCCATTGCCTCTGATTTTTTCATAGATATAAACCCTCGCTTTCCATATATTTTCTTAATTCTTTCCTCATTCTGTGAAGAGTAACTTTCACTGCTGATTCGCTCATGTGCATTCTTTCTGAAATATCTTTAATTGAATCCGAGTACCAGTACCGCCTGAGAAATATAATTCTTTTATTTTTATCAACTGTTTCAAGAAAATGCGATAACATCTCTCCAATATCTTCCTTGTCCAGATGTGTCTGCAATCCGCCATCACCTATGCATTCTTCCAGTTCTTTTGTCAATTCAACAACTTTGGCCTGTCTCTTTCCCGCATTGTTTTTTCTTATCATATCAATCGCAATATTTCTTGCAGATGCCGCCAGAAATGCGAATAAATACTCTGGTCTTGCAGGCGGTATGCTATTCCATGCTTTCATATACGTGTCATTGACACATTCCAGCCCATCTTCTCTTGATTGCAATATATTGGCTGCCAGTGCTTTTAACTTAGAACCATATTTTTCATCAACCACCTTAATTGCATCTTCATCTCTTTGAAAAAATAAATTGATTATCTGTTTATCATCCATTACTGTAAATACTCCATGTTTTTTAAAAGTGTTAACCCTTTCATAATTAGAGACGGATTTTTTTTTGTAATAGTTACATTTATCCCATAAAAAAATTCTGGAAGACGAATTATCTCCCAGAATCATCTTTATATTCACAACACATTAAGCATTACCACTGTTTTAGTAATTCCCCAAACACATCCAGTGCTTCCTGCACAACATCCGGTCTTGTCATATCTATTCCGCACAGCTTAAGAAGCTCAATAGGGTGCATTGAAGAGCCGCCTGACAAGAACTTTCTGTAACCTGCTATAACCTGCTCATCACCTGCAAGTATCTTAGTTGATATTGCAATTGCAGCGGAATAGCCTGTTGCATACTGGTATACGTAGAATGGTGTGTAAAAATGTGGTATTCTTGCCCACTCAAGTGCTATCTCATCATCAATAACCATATCCGGGCCGAAATACTTCTCATTCAGTTTCTTGTACATGGCACAAAGGCTCTCTGCTGATAAAACCTCACCATGTTCAGCCTTTGCATGCGCTTCCATCTCAAACTCTGCAAACATAGTCTGTCTGTAAAGAGTTCCCTTAAACTGCTCAAAGAAATGATTGAGCAGATATCTTTTCTTCTTCTCATCATCAGTATTCTTTAACATATACTGCATAAGAATCGCTTCATTACAGGTTGACGCAACCTCCGCAACAAAGATCTTATATCCTGCATAAATATAAGGCTGGTTTGCATTAGAATAATAAGTGTGCATTGCATGTCCCATCTCATGAATAACCGTAAAAACATCATTGAGTGTATCTGAGTAATTAAGAAATACATATGGGTGTGTGCCATAAGCGCCCCATGAAAATGCTCCCGAACGCTTTCCGGTATTCTCATACACATCTACCCAGCCATTATTGAAGCCTTCTTTAATGTGTGAAACATACTCCTCACCCATTGGTGCAAGTGCCTTCACAACAATGTCCTTAGCCTCATCATAGCTTATCTTCCAGTCAATATCCTCTACCATCGGTGCATATATATCATAAAAATGCAGCTCGTCAACACCAAGTGCCTTCTTTCTTATATCAACATAGCAGTACATTTTGTCAAGATTGTCATTGACAGTCTTAATAAGATTCTTATATACATTTTCCGGAATAAATGAACCATCAAGATACATGTTCAGTGTTGACTTGTAACCCCTTGCGTCTGCATAGAACATTGCCTGCTTGACATTGCCATAAAACGCTGCTGCAATCGTGTTGATATACGCCCCATACTGCTTATACAACGCCTCAAATGCCGCCTTTCTTACAGCTCTGTCATGACTTTCCATAAATGTGGCAAAATTGCCGTTAGTCAGCTCATCTTCCTGTCCATTCTCTCTTTTCACCTTGCCAAACTTAACATCAGCATTGTTAAACTTAGAAAATACCTCATTAGGCACAGTTGACATCTGTGATGCCTTTGCAAGCAGTGCTTCCTCCTTTTCAGAAAGCGTATGCTCTTTCCCTGCGAGGCAGTCATCAATAAAATGCTTATACATTCCAAGCCTTTCATCCTCGCTGATATATTTATCAAGCACATCGGTATCTATTGATATAAGCTCAGGCTCTAAAAATGCATACTTCTCTGACACCTTCATCGCAGCCATCTGGGCTTTCCCAGATATTTCCTGATACTTTGAATTGCCTGTATCCTCATAATATTTCATAAATGCATACACATACACTCTTTCAGTAATGTATTCTACCCGTTCATACTCCTTAAGCGCCTTGTAAAGCATGCCGGCAGACTCGCCCATCCTGCCCTTAAGCTCACTTGGCTGGTCAGTCAGTTCAAGTATACTGTTATAATCCTTCTCCCATGCTTCATCAGAGCTGTATAAATCACTCACAGCCCATTTAAACTTATCATCAATCTCACTTCTTGCTGGCATAACAATCCTCCATTCATATTAACCTGCGGTAATATCCGCATTTATAAATAAAAGCCTGCAACAACTCATGCGCTGTCACAGGCTTATCATTCGTATTAATCAAGTTCTGGCAGATAAGCAGATGTCGCTATCGCAAGTGCACCATGTCCTATGTGGCAGGCAACTGAAAGTGAAAGTGGATCCATGTGGAAATCAAACTGCGGAAAAGTCTCTTTAACTAACGCAGCCCATTCCTCTGCCTCCTCAGGATTACCTGAATAGGCAACCTCCATATGCATCTTTCCATCCTTTGCAAACTCTGCAAATCTTGTATCTAAATCATCCTGCATTGCCTTAAGCATAATCTTCTTCGCAGAAGCCTTACCTCTTGCCTTGGCAAATGCATCTAGCTTCTCACCCTGAATCTGAAGCACAGGATTAAGCTTTAACATAGTTCCAATAGCAGCTGCCGCAGGAGTTATTCTTCCGCCCTTCTTTAAGTACTTAAGAGTATCAAGTGTAATATATATGCTTGATTCCATCTTATGTTTCTCAAGAATCTCCTTAATCTCTGCTGCAGACTTACCTCTCTGTGCAAGCTCCTTTGCATCAAGAACAGACTGTCTCATAGTTACAGAAATTCTCTGGTTATTGACAACCTGAACCTTTCCATCATAATCATCAGCCACCATAGTAGCTGTCTGACATGTTCCGCTGAGCCCGCTTGACATAGGAATATATACAAGCTCATCATATTCCTTAAGAAGTTCATCAAATGCATCCTGCATCTCACCAATAGAAGGCTGTGAAGTAGATATATCAGCATCCTGCTTTAACTTCTCATAAAACTCTTCCTGTGTAAGATTAATATCTTCAAAATACTGCTCTCCATCTATAAAGAACGGCATTGGTATAACTTTAACTCCAAGCTCCTTAGACTGAGCCTGTGTAATTCCACTGTTACTGTCTGTAAGTATGGCAACTTTACCCATGTAAATCCTCCCAATAACCTATTGCTGGTAAATCAATTATTTTGTTATACTGATGTATATACCTCTATATAGTAAGGCATTTTGACACTTTTGTAAACAAATGTTTCTTATTTCAAAGTAATATTTTTATAAACTTTTATTGGAGAACCACTATGAAATATATTGAGATTGACTATCTGGACAGCATTTTAATGAATGCTCTTGAAGAACTTATTAACAAATGTGACGGCTACGAGCCTTATTACTGTGATTCCCATAACGACAGCTTTATCCAGTGTGCGCTTGTTGATGAAGATGCAGATTCACCTGTAATGTATGGCTTTATTGGACTGCTTATCAATGATGAATGCGGGTATGTTGAAGTTTCAGCTCTTGTAGCTCCTGATTTTCGCCATAGAGGACATTTTCGTAATATGCTATCCATCTGTTGCAGGAAGCTTAAAAGCAGCTCTGCTGGCAATTTAGAGCTTATTGCGCCTATAAGTGGAGAACTTCTTAACTGTTCTTTATGTGGTGATGTATGTTTCTACGAATATCTGTACCAGCTTGATAAAGCACATTTTAACTTAAAATCAATACAGGCTGCAGAGCCTGACAATGCCGAATACTATCTTGAGGGTGATGATTATCTTATGTATCTGCCGGAATATAAAGAACCTGTGGCTCTTCTTTATCTTGATACACAGAACACATTTGTCAATGTATACGGCGTATTCGTTGATGAGAAGCTTCGTGGGAAAGACATTGGTACATGCCTTATGAAGCATTTTCTTAAAGACTACTTTAACATTGCTTCACTTCCACTCGTACTTAATGTAACAAGCAATAACAGGGCAGCTGTGGCATTATATAAAAAATGCGGCTTCGCCGAAGCAAGCCGCATTGAATATCATTATATTAACTGTTCTGACAACTAGTTCTTAGCTGCAATAACATTTCTCATATCGTACATTCCAGCCGGCTTTCCTGCAAGGAACTTGGCAGCCTCAACTGCACCCTTTGCAAATACAGCCTTAGAATGTGCGGTATGCTTGAATTCTATAACCTCGTCTTCTCCAGCAAAAATTACTTCATGCTCTCCAACAATAGTTCCACCTCTTACGGCACTGATTCCGATTTCCTTAGGATCACGCTTCTGTCTTAACTGGCTTCTGTCATATCTGTAGAAATAATCATCATCAAGCACTTCCTTCATTGAATCTGCAAGTGCAAGAGCTGTTCCACTTGGCGCATCAAGCTTCTGGTTGTGGTGCTTTTCAACTATCTCAATATCAAAGCCTGCTGACGCAAACACTTTGGCAGCATCCTGTAAAAGCTTGAATAATGTATTGATTCCAAGTGACATATTAGCTGAACGTAATATTGCAACACTCTTTGATGCTTCATTGATTGATGCAATCTGCTCATCGCTTAATCCTGTTGTACATATTACAGCAGGAATCTTAGTTTTCTTAATATAGTCAACAAGTGTATCCTCTGCCTTAGCTGATGCGAAATCAATAATAACATCTGCTTCAACATTACATTCTTCTAATGAAGCAAATACCGGATATAAGTTATGTCCGTCATCACGAAGGTCAATTCCTGCTACTATCTGTGCATTAGCATCGTTAGCAACTATTCCTGTAATGACCTGTCCCATATGGCCGTTACAGCCATGCATAATTATTCTTGTCATGTTCATTCTCCTATCAATTAAAGTATTCCGTAGTTAACCATTGCTTTCTTTAATCTCTCAAGGTTAGCCTCTTCCATCTCGCATAATGGGCTTCTGAGTGGTCCCATATCCCATCCCATAAGGTTAAGTGCATGCTTAACAGGAATTGGATTAACCTCACAGAATAATGCATCTACAAGCTCTAATGCCTTAAACTGTAACTGTGCAGCCTTAGCAACATCTCCAGCTGCAAATGTAGCGCAGATATCATGTGTCTGCTTAGGAGCAACATTAGATAATACTGAAATTACACCCTTTGCTCCAATTGACATAAGAGGAACAATAAGTCCGTCTTCACCTGAGTACATATCAAGTCTTCCCTCAGCTAATGCCATTGTCTTGCTCTCCTGTGCAAGATTACCTGTTGCAGCTTTAATAGCAACGATATTGTCAACATCCTTAGCAAGCTTAGCTGCTGTCTCTGGCTGGATATTGCAGCCTGTTCTTCCTGGAACATTATACATAATGATAGGAAGGTCTACTGACTTCGCAACTGCTGTATAGTGCTGGATAAGACCCTTCTGTGTTGCTTTATTATAATATGGTGTAACTACGAGACATCCATCAACTCCTGCCTTCTGTGCTTCCTGTGAAAGCCATACAGCTGTTTCTGTGCAGTTAGAACCTGTTCCTGCAATAACAGGAACTCTTTTCTTCACATAATCAGCAGCAAATCTGATTGTTTCTACATGCTCCTCATGTGTAAGTGTTGATGCCTCTCCTGTTGTTCCACAGATAATAATTGCATCTGTTGAGTTATTAATCTGGTAATCAAGGAATTCTCCAAGCTTATCGTAATTAACTTCTCCATTAGCTTTCATTGGTGTAATAATCGCTACACCGGCTCCGGTAAATACTGACATACCATCCTTCTTTCCGCTGTTAACAGCTATTATTATGTACATGATTCCTGTCTATTCTCATCGCTACCCATGTGAGTAGCTCAACAACATAGAAGAGCCAATCTGCTCAAACAGACTGGCTCTTAAAGAAATCATAGTAATAGTCCTTTAAGTAGCTCTCCATCTATTCGATGACAGTCGTAAAACTATTAATCCTACGCCCAGTAAGACTGCTCCGGAAACAATCCTCTTCGGCACTTTCCCCTTTTACTATCCTTCATATGTCTTCCGGGACATCAGGATAATTACTCTTGAATCGTGCGACCTCTACCTGCTGCAGGGGAAACCCTTACAGTTAATGTGACTATATCACTCTGATAATGTTATGTCAATATATATCCTTAAACTAAAGAACATAAATGTTGTCTTAATTATTCCTCATCTTCAACAAGGTCAATCTTGCTTACTGATACCTCATAAGCAACTCTTCTCTCAACCTCTTCTTCTCCTATTTTCTTAGTGTACTCTCTGCTCTGTACACGTCCGCTAACCTGAAGATGTGCACCTACTTCAAGACCTCCTGCAAATCTTGCATTTCTTCCCCATGCTATACATGGTATGTAATCCGACTTGCCATATGGTCTGTTTACAGCCACTAAGATATCTGCAATTTCTCTTCCTAATGGAGTTTTTCTATAAATAGGAGGCTTGCATACATATCCGTCAAGGAATATCTGGTTGGACTTAGACTGCTCTTCAGGCATCTCGTCATCTTCTAAGAATCTTAATTCTCTTACAAATATTGAGAGCACCAGCTTATTCTTAGTTCCTTCATGTCTGTTATAAGAACGGAACTGTCCTGCAACCTCAATCTTCATTCCTCTATAATCCTTAGTAACATCAATAAGCCTTTCAGATATCATAAGTGGTATGACATCTACCATATCACTTAATCTGTTCACTGATACATTAGCAATATAGAAGCCCTCTCCAAAGACCTCATGGCTGAAAGTGAACTCTGAGACAATCTCTCCAATGATACACACTCTGTTGTTTTCAATTACTTTATCAAGCATTCTGTATTTCTCCCTTCTTTGCCACCTTATTATCAATGTGTTGTGGCATGTGCTTTGTTTTCTCTAATATGTATATGATGTCGTTTTCGCAAATATTACAAAAACTTTTTGAATAATATGTGTTCAAAAAATAAAAAAATTTTTATATATTTAGTATTGTTTTTTAAGAATATTGTGATAGAATATAAAAGTTGCTAATCATAGAAGATATTTTAAGTTTAATTCAGGAAGGACATTATTAATGAAAACAAAGCGTGAAGATATTCGTAATATTGCAATTATTGCCCACGTTGATCATGGTAAGACAACCCTTGTTGATGAGCTGTTAAAGCAGAGCGGAACTTTCAGAGCTAATCAGGAAGTCGCTGAACGAGTTATGGATTCCAATGATATCGAAAGAGAAAGAGGAATCACTATTCTTTCTAAGAATACAGCTATCACATATAAGGATACTAAGATTAACATTATTGATACTCCTGGCCATGCTGATTTCGGTGGCGAGGTTGAGCGAGTACTTAAGATGGTTAACGGCGTTATTCTTGTTGTTGACGCATTCGAAGGTGTTATGCCTCAGACAAAGTTTGTTTTACAGAAAGCTCTTGACATGAATCTTTCTGTTATAGTATGTATTAACAAGATAGACCGTCCAGAAGCAAGACCTGAAGAAGTTATTGACGAGATCTTAGAGCTTTTCATTGACCTTGATGCTAATGAAGATCAGCTTGACTGTCCATTCATCTTTGCTTCAGCTAAGTCAGGCTATGCTATGGCTGACCTTAATGATGAAAAGAAAGACATGCAGCCACTCTTTGACTGTATCGTCAATAACATTCCTGCACCAGAGGGTGACCCTGATGCAGATACACAGATGCTTATCTCTACTATTGACTACAACGAATTCGTTGGTAGAATTGGCGTAGGTAAGATTGATAATGGAAGCCTTAAGGTTAATCAGGAGGTTATGATTGTTAACCACCATGATCCAAGCGTTAAGAAACGTGTAAGAATTACTAAGCTTTATACATTTAACGGACTTAATAAGGTAGAAGTTAACGAAGCAGGAATCGGTGAAATTGTTGCTGTATCAGGTATTGCTGATATTCATATCGGTGATACAATCTGTTCACTTAACAACCCTGTTGCCATTCCTTTCCAGAAGATTTCAGAACCTACTCTTTCTATGGACTTCATGGTTAATGACAGTCCTCTTGCAGGTAAAGAAGGTAAATTCGTTACTTCAAGACATTTAAGAGACAGACTTTTCAAGGAACTTAATACAGATGTTAGTTTAAGAGTTGAGGAAACACCTGGCGTTGAGAACTCATTTAAGGTTTCAGGACGTGGTGAGCTTCATCTTTCAGTTCTTATTGAGAATATGAGAAGAGAAGGTTATGAATTTGCAGTAAGTAAAGCCGAGGTACTCTACCACACAGATGAGAGAGGTAAGAAGCTTGAGCCTATGGAACTTGCTTATATCGATGTTCCAGATGACTGCACAGGATCTGTTATCCAGAAATTAAGCCAGAGAAAGGGCGAACTCCTTGGTATGTCGCCAATTAACGGTGGATACACAAGACTTCAGTTCTCTATCCCTTCAAGAGGTCTTATCGGATACAGAGGTGAATTCCTTACTGATACTAAGGGTAACGGTATTATCAATTCTTCTTTTGAAGGATATGAAGAATACAAAGGAGACATTTCTTACAGAAAGAATGGTTCTCTTATTGCTTACGAAAGCGGTGATGCTATCACTTATGGTCTTTTCAATGCGCAGGAAAGAGGTACTCTCTTCATCGGACCTGGTGAGAAGGTATATGCCGGAATGATCGTTGGCGAAAATCCTCGTACTGAGGATATTGAGGTTAATGTATGCAAGACAAAGCATCTTACCAACACTCGTTCTTCAAGTGCTGATGAGGCTCTCCGTCTTGTTCCACCTAAAATTCTTAGCTTGGAGCAGGCACTGGATTATATTGACACAGACGAATTACTTGAAGTAACACCAAAGAGTCTTAGAATCCGTAAGAAGATTCTTGATCACACAGCTCGTTACAGAGCAAACAAAAAGTAATTATTTTTAGGAGGTTTGAATTATGGATAGCGATTTAGGAGCTAAAGTTAAGAAGTTAAGAATTGCACACGGTCTTACACAGGAAGACGTTGCTAAAGCATTAGAGGTTACACCTGGTTACATAAGTAATGTTGAGAATGGCCGTAACCTTATGACATTAAGAATGCTTTCATATTATGCAGAACTTACAGGAGTTTCTCTTGATTATCTTGCAGGAAGCGTTGACAAGTCATACCAGAATACAGCTCTTGACAATGAAATCATGCAGATTGTACAGAAGTTAGATGTTGATTCTAAGGAAAAGCTTATCTCTACACTCAGAATCTGGTTTGCTGAGAATAAGTAATTAAAACCGACAGGCATATAAATAAGGAGACGGGTTATATTCCCGCCTCCTTTTATTTTTTAGCTCTGTATTGATTTCATCTGATAGAATTCGCCTTTAAGTTCCATAAGCTCATCATATGTTCCATATTCAACGCAGTGACCATCTGCTATTACCGCTATTCTGTCTGCACCCTTTATAGTCGATAATCTGTGTGCAACTATAAATGTTGTCCTGTCTTTAGTAAGATTATTAAGTGCCTCCTGAATAAGCTTCTCAGATATACTGTCTAATGCTGATGTTGCCTCATCAAGAACTATTACTTCAGGATTTCTCATAAGTGCTCTTGCAATCGATACACGCTGCCTCTGTCCGCCTGAAAGCTTTCCACCATGCTCTCCCACAACTGTATCTAATCCATCCGGAAGTGAATCTATAAGATCTCTTAAATTAGCTGCGTCCACAACTTTATTAAGGGCTTCTTCATCGAAATCATCTATTCCATATGTTATATTATCTCTTATAGTTCCTGAGAATAATATTGATGTCTGCGGTACAACTGCCAGATGCTTTCTATAACTTCTAAGATCAATATCTCTCATATCATGTCCATCAATCGTAACAACTCCGTCTGTGGCAAAATTAAAGCCTATAACAAGGTTAAGAATTGTAGATTTACCAGCTCCTGATTCTCCGACAAGTGCAATCGTCTCACCCTTATTGACATGAAGATTAAGCTCATGAAGTACTGCTTTGTCTGTATTATTATAGGCAAACCTGACATTTTTAAAATCAAACTCACCTTCTATACTATCAAGTGCTTCTTTCCCGTCATTGCATTCAATATCTTCTTCAAGAAGTACTTCTCCAATAGAATTAACAGACTCAACTCCCTTGGCAATAACTGGTATAAGCGACATAAGTGATGATACCTGACTTACTATTGTTGCAAAATAACTCTGGTAAAGTGTAATGTCTCCCGGACCAACACTTCCCTTTAAAGCAAGAAATCCTGTGAATCCCAGACACACAACCTGAAAAACCTGGAATATTGCCCATCCAACCGAGCCAAATAATGCCTGTATAACATCAAGCTTATAGCCTTTCTCCGCAACTGCGAAAAGCTGTCCGCTCATCTTGGTTACTTCCTCCTCTTCAAGTGCATGTGCCCTTGTAACCGGAATAAGCTCAACCATCTCCATAACCCTTGCAGATGTCTCTTCCATCTCCTTACGGAACTCGGTATTTCTCTTCTTCATAATATTTCTGAAAAATACCATAGTTGCCGCTGCAAGAGGTGTAGTGAGAAGAAAGAATAAGAACACTATAAGGCTCTTTGATATCGTAACAAAAAGTGCAACTCCAATATTAAGTGCAATATTTAATATGCTTAAAAACATCTGTGTTGATAGCGTCTCAACCGCTTCTACATCTCGCATTATCTTTGATTGCAGCCTGCCTGACTGTGTCTCTTTGTGGTACGAAATTGAAAGCTGCTGCAGTTTCCTTACAAGTGCTTTTCTAAGTCCTGTTTCTGCATACCTTGTTGCTAATGATTTATATCTTGTATACAGATAATTCATTGGCACATTAAGAACAACTAATGCAACCATAATTATTGCCTGAATAATAATATTCTGTACAGTTTCTGGCGAACCACTTGTAATATCATTAATAATATTAGCCGTAACAATTGGCAGCACCCACACAGGGGCATGCTTTATAAAGAAAAATAATACTGCAAGAAAGAACTTATTATAATTTCCCTTATAAAGCCCTATAAGTATCTTTAACGGATGCCCCTTATACTTCCTATAGCACTCAATGAACCAATTCTCAACATCAATTCCCTTTGGTGCATGTAAATTCATGATTGTTCCTCATTTTCCATATATTTATACTAATCTCTTTCAATCTTATCAACATTATCTGCCACAATTGCTTCTCCATCGCAGCCCTCAATATTGACATTCTTTAATATAAGTTTTTCTACATTACTTACAATAAGTCCCTGTCTGCTTGCTTCATCACAGCCAAGCATCATTGCTGCTACCCCCGGCTTTGCATCTTTAGCATAGCTGAAGTTAATATTCTCAAATGTAAGCTTCTCAACTTTACTCTCTGGCAGACCAAATATATATGCACCTGCAACATGGCAGTTTTTCGCATTGATATCCTTAAATGTAAGGCTCTTGATTGAAGGTGTTCTGTCATCAACAGGAAGCGGCTTTCTAGAACCAACATATTCTGTCTTTCCATCTGGATCACAGAAATAGAAGCTGTTAACAACAAATGGTGTCATAACGTTATCCATATCAATATTCTCAAATGAAATATCATCAAGTACAGATAATTTACCACGACCTCTTCTTGTCTTAACTCTTAAACCTCTGTCTGTATTCATGAACATGCAGTCTCTGATATGAACGTCTTTAACTCCGGCTGCAATCTCACTTCCTACTGTTACCGCACCATGTCCGTCTCTCATACAGCACTGGCGTACTGTCATATCCTCTGTAGGAGTCTTTTCCTTCTGAGCCATATATATCTTGCCTGACTTGATTGCTATACAGTCATCACCAACTGAAATGTATGTTCCAAGCACAAGAACATCCTGACAGCTTTCCGGGTCAAGACCATCTGTGTTGTGTGAATTAGCAGGATTAAGAATCTTAACATCAATAAACTTAAGATGTTTACTAAAATATGGGTGGATTGTCCATGATGGTGAATTCTGAACTGTAATTCCATGCATAGTAACATTACTACAGTTATTGATAAAGAATAATCTTGGTCTCCACGCAGTATTTCTTATCTTACAATTCTTCCACCAGTTATCGTGTGTTGTGCATCCATCAATAGTTCCTTCACCTGTAATTGTAACATTTGAACAGTTGATACCACATACAATTGCTGAAAACATATCCAGAGGATTGCCTTCCCATGTACCAAGGTTGTAATAATCTTTCTCATCGTATGTCTCAATCTGTCCCGGTAATACAGGGAACTTATCTCTTTCTGTAAATGCTGAAAGTACCGCTCCTTTAGCAAGCTCAAGGTTAAGATTATCTTTTAAGAAAATGCTTGATATCTTATAAACACCTTCTGGAACTAATACTCTGGAATCCTTAGGAGCTGCCATAATCGCACACTGGATTGCATTAGTATCATCATGCTCTCCATCACCATACGCACCAAATTCTCTGACATTAAGTGTTACATATTCATAATCCGTCTTAAATTCAACAGGTCCATATTCTTTTCCTGCATACACCGCTGTAATCTTATATTCTGTATCTGGCTTAAGACCATATATTGTTGTAACAACCTTTTCCGTCTTGCCATATTCTTCTCCATTAATCAGGAGTGTGTATTCTTCCTTAGAATAATACTTTCCACCGTCATCAAATTCTACTACAGCACTTCTTCCTGTCTTGATAACTAACTTTAACTCCATAATACACCTCCATTGCTGCGTCCGTAATCCTGATAATCCCTGTTTCTTATATATTCACTGTAAGCTGTTATGTATGCCGCTGATACAGCCACACCGCTCTTATCCGCAACATGCTTATCAGTAGCTTTTTCAAAGATTTCCTCAGCCTTGGATGCATATTTTTCTGTCTGTATAAGCTTCATACGGCATCCTTTCAATACTGCATATGCATATATAAGCTTTACAAACTGCGAATCTGTATTATCAATCGTATCATTAAGAACTGAAACTGCTGCTTTATACATTTCTCTTATTCTTGCAAATATCTCATACAACGCCTGGTCCATAACTTCAAGTGTATCAACTGCTCCTGCTGCAAATAAAGCAAGTGCTTTTACAGCCTTAGCATCACCATCATGTGCTGCCTTTCCTGCGTTCTTAAAGCATTCTGCATATATTGCATTATACTGCGCGATTATATCATTATAATGTTCTTTCCCACCATCTTTGGTTTCATAATTCATATAGAAACTCAGTGCCTTAAATGCTGTGCATAAGCATCTGTTACCTTCAGCTCCTGTAAAATATCCTGATTCTGTTCTTGACTGTCTCTCTGTCTGCTTGGCAATATTAACAGCAATATCATTCTTTCCAACACTATAGCATGCATTACCATACATGTAATTAACAAGGTCATTCTCGCCTATATTAATAGTATTATCCTGTATAAGCTTATCTAATTCACCTGTAATAACATCCTTATATTCATCACTATGCTCTGCTGCTTCAAGTTTACCTAAGGCATTAAGAAATAGTGCCTTATCAAATGCATCCGCTCCTTCAAGTCCGGTTTCTTTTAATACATTATTGATGTATCCTTTAATTTCAAAACTCTTATCCAAGCCTTTTTCCTCCTAACCAATATTTGTTTTATTGTATCATGTTAAACAGTATTATTCCACTATTTGACTGGTAATGACGAATAAAAATACAGTTTTATTGCTTTGTATATTCTCATCGCTACTCGCGCTCGTAGCTCATACTCCAGAACTTCGTTCTGTCGTTGTCGCGGTGGTCCTCGAATATACAGTCAAAAACACCAGCATATGCGAGCATAGCTGGTGCATTTGATTGTATATTCTCATCGCTACTCGCGCAAAAAAAGACGAGCCTTTTAAGGCTCGTCCAAAATAAATTCAAAATATTAACATTACTCCTTAACGGCACCTACGTTAACACCCTGTACGAAGTACTTCTGACAGAATGGGTAGATGATCATGAAAGGAAGGATAGCTACGATAGTTGCTGCATTAGAAATTGTTGTTGGGTTAACAGCACCATCATTAGGAATATCACTATCAACAACCATACTTCTTAACTGAATCTGGAAGTTGTAAAGATTATTCTTATTAATATATATCTTGAAGTTTGTATAATCATTCCAGAAGCTTACTGCGAACATCAAACCAATTGATGCAAGAGCTGCCTTTGAAAGAGGAAGTACAATCTTGAAGAAGATACCCATTGGTGAGCATCCATCAATCTGAGCTGCTTCAAAAAGTGACTCTGGAATACCCTCAAAGAAGTTTCTCATAAGTACCAAGTTATATACGTTAATAGCCATTGGCAGAATAACCGACCACAAAGTATTAATTAATCCTAACTGCTTGATAACAAGGAACTTAGGAATCATACCACCATCGAAAATCATTGTGAAGAGAAGCATATAAGCGAAGAAGTTTCTTCCTGGCATCTCCCACTGAATTAATACATAACCTCCAAGTGTAACAACTAAAAGTCCAACGAATGTACCAACAAGAGTTGTTATAACTGAGATTAAGAATGGATGATAAAGGTTTGCTCTTGTTACAATAGCACGATAACCGCCCCAAGAAAACTTCTGAGGAACCCATCTAAAATCATATGATGAATATGCATCTATTGAAGTAATAATTACTTTGTAAATAGGAATCATAATTGCACATGCAATAATAATGAATAAAATTGCATTAACAATTGGGAATACTTTGAATTTTTTCTTTTTCTTTTTATAAACTAGTGTCTGATTATCACTCATTATCTATTCCCTCCTATACAATTCCTCGTCCACGTACTTTCTTACTTGCCCAGTTACAACCGAGAACTAAGATCATACCAACGAAAGACTTAAATAAACCTACAGCAGTTGTATAACCATAATCTGAGTTACCACCACTGAATGTCTTAGTATATACATATGTCTGTAAAACCTGTGATTTAGCATATGTAATAGGTGACTGCAATACGAATACAGATTCAAAAAGGTTCATAACCTTAGCAAGGTTAAGAATGAATACTGTAATAATTGTATTAGCAAGAGCTGGTAATGTAATGTATATCAGTCTCTTGAATCTGTTAGCACCATCAATCTGTGCTGCTTCATAAAGGTCTGGGCTGATACCTGACAATGTAGCCAGGAAGAGAATTGTTCCCCAACCTGTATCTTTCCAAACATTCATGATATAGAATGTTCCACGCCAGTATGTTGTACTGTTCATGAAATCAATAGGGTTACTAATAGCACCCATATTTATAAGAATTGAGTTGACTGGAGCTGTATCATACGGAGCCAGTAACATCTTAAATACTGAAGCAACAACTACCCATGACATGAAGTGAGGAAGATAGATAATTGTCTGTACTGTCTTCTTGAAAATCATGTTAGTAATCTCATTCAGAAGAAGTGAGATAATAACCGCTGCACCTGTATTTAAGAACAACTTAATTAATGACAAAACTAATGTGTTTCTGAATGCCTGCCAGAAATAGATATCGTTAGTAAACATTGTCTGGAAATGATACAGACCAATGTAGTATGGATTAGCGATAACATATTTTGTGAATGAATAACGAACACCAAGCATTGGCCAGTAGTTAAATAACATAATCATAACGAAAACTGGCACAAACATAAGGTAGAAACCTCTGTAATAATACATCTTACTTGTGAGGCTCTGGTTTAATGAGTTAGAAAGATACTTAGCATCAACATGAAGATCTTTCTTGAAAGGCTTAACAATATCAATAAAGCATCCTGCAACTGCTATAACTATACCAATTGCAAGTACAACAAATCCACAACCAATATGATATGAATTGCCATTATATCCATTGCTAAGAATATCTGTAAGGTTAACATTAACGTACTTAAGTCCACCACCTGCTACCTTACCATTAACAAGTGTAAACTGAACTGCAAATACAGAAACAACTGTAAGAACAGTTGCGATTACTGTAGTAATGATAGAAAAGAATTCTTTTCTGGCTACTACAAGTATGATACCAACAACGATACATGCGATGAATAAATACCATAATACTGGCATACTGATATTCATGTAACTGAAAGCATATGCTATAGGATAAACGCCTTCTTTAATCTTCTCTCCTGACTGAACAAGAGGTAAAAGACTGGCAATGAGCATGATAATAAGTCCGATGATGGCCATCAATTTAATATTTCCTTTTGGCTTTCCTACTGCTGTTCCGCACTTAGGGCATATTTTAGCTTTCTTAGGAAGCTCTGTGTTACAAGATGGACACTGCATTTTTTTACCTTCTTTCCTAATTATTATCGTATGCCTATTAAATAAATTTCATAAGCAAATCCTTTTTGTCAGTATAAACGGCGCGGATTTCTCTGCGCCGCCATACTAACATAAGATGTATAAACATCTAATAATTATTATTGTTTAAATTACTTCTTAATTGTTTCGTTTAATGACTCAATTACTGCATCACACTTAGCACCAACCTGCTTCTTGTAATCAGCCATAGCTTCATCATATGTCTTCTCGCCAAGAACTACCTGTGAAACAACTTCAAGTCTCTTAGTATTGATATCAGAGATATTGTTGCTAAGTACTTCTGTGTTCCAAAGTGGAGTCTCAAGCTTGCTGTTAGCATTGAACATTGCATAGTTCTCTGTGATAAGTGGGTCAACGCTCTTGTTACCTGGATCTATGTTATCACCAAATGTAGCAATAGCTAAGCTCTTATCAATGTGGTTCTTAGACATAAGCTTTGTATTATCTTCTGGAGTTGGAAGGAAGTGGAATACACCTTCTTCATATGTCTTAGTCTTCTTCTCATCAACCTCACCCTTTGAGTTGTAAACTGTAACTGTCTCAGCCTTATCATCCCAGTGAGTTCCCTTAGCACCATACTGCCATGCAATCTGGATATCTCCACCATCAAGCATAGTATCGATAAAGTACTTGAAGATTCCTTCAGCCTTACCATTCTCATATGCCTTGTATGTAATACACCAAGCAGTAGCAAGACGCTCCTTATATGTACCAAGCTCCTTAATAGGCTTAATAGCGATAATCTTATCTGTCTTATCAGCCATAGAGTTCTGAAGTGTATAAGCCCATGTACCTGCCCAGTATGTGAATACTGAAGAAGCTGTTGAAGCATCCTTAGCGTTCCACTTATTACGAGCATCTGATGTTGTCTGGTTCTGTGAAGCCTTATCAAGAATACCATCATCAACGGCTGTCTTAAGTCTTGCAAGAGCATCCTTCATATCCTGCTGAGCGAATCCATCCTTGTATTCCTTAGCTGCTTCATCATAGTAGAATGTGAAGTTAGCATTCTGATAGAATTCTGGAAGATAGTTAGTATATGGAGCTTCTGGAGTACCCTTGTTACCACCAGCAATGAAACCTGAACAAGAGATAACGAAGTTCTGGTTAGCTGAAGCAGCCTTCATATCCTTAAGCATCTTGTAATACTCATCATATGTAAGTGTCTTAGATGCAACTTCCTCTGGGTTGTATCCAGCAGCTGTTAAAGCTGAAGACTTGATGTATGTACAGCATCCATTACCACGGGCTGGTGAAAATCCGTAAAGAGCCTTCTCTCCGTCTGGACCTGCAACCATGTTTCCTGACTGAATAATCTCAGCCTGATCGATAAGTCTTCCTGAGTTCTTAGTTGCTGACTGATTCCAAGCATCTGTCATATCCCAGAGATATCCGTTAGCTGCAAAGTTAGCAAGGAAATCTGAGCTAAGAAGAACTACATCAGGGATATCGCCTGAAGCGAATGCATTCTTAACTGAATCATAGTAGCTAGAATGTTCTGGACGAATCCACTTAATATCAAGACCTGTAAGGTCGCCAAGATACTTGTAGAATTCCTGAGCACCGTTAGTTTCCTTAACTACAGTACCATCAACCATAACTGTGAACTGCTCTGGCTTCTGTACGTTAGCCCAATCAACTGTTGCTTTTGTTGCGTCCTGATTGCCGCCGTTAGAGCCACAAGCTACGAGGCCCATAACTGAAGTAAGTGATAAACCTACTGCAGCAAACTTCTTTAATGTCTTTTTCATAAACCTTAAAACCCTCCTTAATTTGGTTCGCGGGGATTATCTCCCCGTTTCGTTTTTAGACATTGATATATTAGCATTTTTGTACTATTTTAACAAGGCTAATTTTAACAATTATTGTATTTTTTTTGCTTTTTCTGTGAAAACCCAGTATTTATGCCATTCCCCGTATTCATAATTTTTTCATTTTTCCAAATTTTTTATCAAAAATTATTTTGTGAGAATAGTTTTTCTTCATATAATCTTTGTGTTTTTATGTAAAAAATGCACTATGCTCCCTGACTTTTTTAGATTATTTTACATCACATTTACACATTCTATACTCTTTTAAGCAGATTCCGACCATTGTATTGTGATTTTTTACCACTGTTAATAATTTATTCATATTTCAGACATCATCTGCACAATTTTCCTGTATCATCCCTGTACATCTGCATGCTGCATATATCCCTTAAGCATATCTTTCCCGATGACATCTCTGTCATATTCTTCTCCAAAACATTTCTTGCTGCATTCTCCATCATCAGTTCAAACGTAACGCCATCGGCATATTCTGTATTAACTATTGTTATATCATTCTGTGCACATATGTACTGCACTTTTCCCACATAATTATAATCAACATCAAGGAATGCATGCACACCCTCTGTAAGCTCACCAAGTCTGCAGACGGACAGTGCTTCCTTGGCAGCATTAGTATACGCTCTTATAAGCCCTCCTGTTCCAAGCAGAACACCTCCAAAATATCTTGTCACAACACACAGACAGTTTCCACATTCATTTCCCGTAATTACTTCCAGTATCGGCTTACCTGCTGTGCCTGACGGCTCACCATCATCTGAAAATCTCTGTATCTCGCTCTTGCCTCCTAAAACATATGCATAACAGTTATGTCGTGCATCCCAATATTTCTTTCTAAGCTGTTCTATTATTTTCACTGCCATATCTTCATCTTCAATATGATAAATGTTAGCTATAAATCTTGATTTCTTATCTGTAAATTCACCTGTTCCACCTGATATTATCTTCTTCATTATCTGATTCCTTCTTATATATGTATATTTAGTTATTATACAGCCTTATTGATTGCCTGTCATACCTTTTTATGTTATAATATCATGACTTTATTAAGGAGGACAATATATGAATTATGGTGGTAAAGGCATAAAACAAAAGAAAAAACTGCTTAATTCAGCTACTACCAAGCTGGGCACCAAATTAGGTATATTTTTCATAAAACTGGCTTTAGTTGCTGCTATAGCTGTTGTTGTTTCCGGTTCATGCCTTGTATTAGGTTCCTTTCAGGGAATTATAGAGAATGCCCCTGACATTGCATCTGTCAATGTTTCGCCTGAAGGCTTTGCAACTAAGATATATGATTCAGATGAGAATGAAATACAGACGCTTTCTTCTGCCGGAGCTAACAGGACATATGTAACAATTGACCAGATACCTAAAGATTTGCAGCATGCATTTATAGCTATAGAAGATGAGCGTTTCTATGAGCATAATGGTATCGATATGAGAGGTATCTTACGAGCTGCTTCAATTACACTTTCATCAGGTGAGATGTCACAAGGTGCAAGTACAATAACACAGCAGCTTCTGAAGAATAATGTTTTCAATGCTTTCAACGAATCTACAATTGAAAAGATTAAGCGAAAGGTTCAGGAACAATATCTGGCTGTAAAGCTTGAAACAGTAATGTCTAAAGATGCCATTCTTGAGAATTATCTTAATACCATTAACCTTGGTAACGGATATTATGGTGTACAGGCTGCTGCCAGAGGATATTTTAACAAGGATGTATCAGAGCTTTCTATCAGTGAATGTGCTGTAATTGCATCCATCACTAAAAGTCCTACCGGTCTTAATCCAATAAGGCACGCCGACAGAAACAAAGACCGGCAGAGTCAGGTTCTTCTCAATATGAAAGAGCAGGGATATATATCCCAGGAAGAATATGACGAAGCAATTGCTGATGATGTCTATGCAAGACTTGAAGGTATTGAACTTGCCGGAACATCAACTTCAACTTATTCATATTTTGTTGATGAACTTATCAACCAGCTTACTTCTGACCTTATGTCACAGAAGGGGTATACAGAAGCACAGGCTACAAGCCTTATATATCGTGGCGGACTTCGGGTTTATTCAACTCAGGACACAATGATGCAACAGGTTGCTGATGATGTCATCAATGATCCTGGCAACTACAATGATAATACACATTTTTCTATCAATTATGCTTTAACAATAAAGCAGACTGATGGATCATTTTCATATTATTCACATAATTCAATGGCCAACTGGTACACAAAGACTCTTGGAGATACCCGCTTCAGTCTTACGATGACCGATGAAGACGCTGCGAGAAGTTATGTTGAAGCATATAAGCAGGAGCTTCTTAAAGAGGGTGGTGAAATATATGCTGAAACACTTACATTTACATTACAGCCACAGATATCATTTACTATAATGGATCAGATCACAGGACAGGTTAAAGTTATGGTAGGCGGACGAGGTGATAAGACTCTTAACCGAAGCTTAAACCGTGCATCTAATGATATTGCAAGACAGCCGGGTTCAAGTATCAAGCCACTTGCTGTATATGGTCCTGCCCTTGATACAGGAACATATTCACTTGCATCTGCTATTGATGATGCTCCTTATTATTATTCAGGAACTGATGCCAAGCTTGTTACTAACTTTACAAAAGGTGAATACAGAGGTCTGATGACATTAAGAGAAGCTCTTACTGTTTCACAGAATGTACCTGCTGTTAAGATTCTTTCAAAGCTTACGCCTCAGGTTGGTTATAATTACCTTGAGAAATTCGGTATTTCAACGTTGGTTTCTCCTAAAAATGCAATCAACGGCGCTCACGATGTTGTGCAATCACTTGCACTTGGCGGTATGACACGAGGTGTTTCCAATATTGATATGTGTGCCGCTTATGCAGCCATAGCTAATAAAGGAACTTACACAAAACCTATTTACTACACCAAAGTACTTGATTCAGAAGGCAACATTATTATCGATAATTCTGTACCAGAAACACATAAGGTACTTAATGAGAATTCTGACTGGCTTCTTATCCAGGGATTACGTTCTGTTGCTACTGACGGTACTGCACGTACAGCTAACTTTTCAAGCCAGCCTGTAGCAGGTAAGACAGGTACTACACAGTACGACAGCGACAGATGGTTCTGTGGCTTCACTCCATATTACACATCCGTAATATGGGCAGGCTATGATGATAATTCCAAGGAACTTGGAAATGTTGTCAACCACAATGTTATATGGCGTACAATAATGCAGACAATTCATGAAAATCTTAATCTTCCAACCGGAAGTTATGAACAGCCATCCGGTATTGTAGAGGTGGCTGTATGCTCTAAGTCAGGGCTTCTTCCTGTTGAAGGTTTATGTGACCATGACCCTGAAGGAAACTGTGTTATAACAGAATATTTCACTGAAGACACAGTTCCTACTGAATACTGTACAACACACGTTAAAGTGTCAATATGCAACGAATCAGGAGATATTGCAACCTCTGGGTGTCCAAGTGTATCAACTAAGATTATGCGAAAGAAATCTTCTGCCGATAAACTTGGCGAGGATAAAGACGGTTCTGAGTTTAAAACATGGGATGCTGATATCTCAATTACAGATACTGAGTTATCTAAGTTATGCACTATTCACAGTGCAGCAACCAAGCCTTCCAAGGTTACAACCGGAACAGGCAGCAACAAGAACAATTCTAAAGAAACAACTGCTGCCTCATCAGAGACATCTGGTAAAACTGATTCATCCGGCTTGTCATCTGACAAACGACCTTAATCATCAAAAAAGGATAGTGGTCAATTGGACCACTATCCTTTTATTTTATTCTTTCTTCATCTTAGGTTCAAATATAAGCGACGCAATAAATCCAAATATAAGTGCTGCTGACACTCCGACTGCACATGAGGTAAATCCACCTGTAAACAGCCCCAGAAATCCCTGCTCATCTATTGCTTTCTTCATCCCCTTCCATAAGACATTGCCAAATCCCGTAAGAGGAACTGTTGCTCCCGCTCCTGCAAATTTAACAAACGGCTCGTATATTCCAACTGCTCCAAGTACAACTCCTGTTGTTACAAGAATGACCATTATCCTTCCCGGCATAAGCTTTGTCTTTTCCATAAGAATCTGTGTAAGAACACATATTAATCCCCCGCATACAAATGCTTTAACAAAATCCATGGCTTTAACTCTCCTTTCCTTCAAGAATTACACCATGGGCTATACCCGGCACACTTTTTCCTTCATTGTAGCTTACGGTAGATAACAAAGCTCCTGTAGGAACAAAAAGAACCCTTTTATATTCTCCTCTTATAAGCCTGTCCATAATACAGCTTCCAAGAACAACTGCACTGCAGCCGCAGCCGCTTCCACCTGAACACTTAGTTTCCCCTTCGTATATAAGCATTCCACAGTCATACAGTTTGTCAGCAATATCAATGCCTTTCTCTTTTAGAAGCTCAGACAATATCCTGTTGCCAATCTCTCCTAAGTCGCCTGTAAATATTGCATCATAATAGTTCTTATCAACATCAAGGTCTTTGAAATTAGCTTCTATAAGCTCTGCTGCTGCTGGAGCCATACAGGCCCCCATATTCATTGAATCCTTGACACCGTAATCAACAATCTTTCCTGTTGTAATGCCCTTTATGAGAACACATTTTTTCTTATCCAGAGGTTTATCACCGACGATATACGCCCCTGCTCCTGTAACTGTCCATGTAGATGCAATTGGTCTCTGGTTTCCATACTCGAGCGGATAACGGAACTGCTTTTCCGCACTTGCAAAATGGCTTGACGCAATGGCAATTACATTTTGCGCATATCCGGCATTAACACACATTGCACCAAGTGATAACGCCTCGCCCATCGTTGAACATGCTCCGTACAGACCAAACATCGGTACTTCATATTTCATAAGTCCGAAAGATGTAGCAATAAGCTGTCCAAGAAGGTCTCCGGCATAGATATAATCTATGTCTGACGCAGCCATGCCGCTTTTAATAAGCAGCTTGTCAACCGCCATCTCCTGAATGTGGCTCTCAGCCTCCTCCCAGCTTTTCTTGCCAAACATATCATCTTCTACTGCCACATCAAACATTTCGCCAAGCGGACCATCAGCCTCTTTCTTTCCAACCACTGTTGCAGCACATCTAACATATACATCTTTGTCAAATAACAGACTCTGTTTCCCAGTCATAATCCTCGTTTCCGCACATACTCATGTGCCATTAGTCTTTATAAGTAGTCTGTCCAAAAATGTATTAATTATGTATTATTTTCGTATTATGTCAAGCGTATGTGCAGCAGCACCAAGCAGATCAGCTCTTTCACAGGTTGCAAGATGATACCTGTAAAACATCTCGTATTCCTCCTCGTCAAGCTGATTCACAAACTGTCTTATGTAATTAGCCGGTCCATCCGGTGTCACAATCTTCACACGTTCACATCCTGCTGCTTCATTAACATTTTCAATATCTTCAAGTCGCACATAATCATACAGATCCTGCTCAGAAGATATCGTGTGGAAATCCTCTGTCAGCCTGCCCTGTCCCATACACTCCTTAATATGTCTTTCCTTAAATGCATATGTAATTACACCATACTCGTTCATAACATAAGCGACAAGAATAAAGCCACCTTTCCTTGTAATACGGGCCGCCTCCTTTAATGCCTTAACCTTATCCTCCTGTCCGAACAGATGATACATCGGCCCGAACAGCAGGGTTATGTCAAATGTTTCATCCTCGAAACGCTTTAACTTAAGTGCATTGCCCTGATAAGCCTTAACTGATGAATTCTTGGATTTCAATATTCCAAGATTGTGCTTTACCAGTTCAACTGCAGTTACATCAAAGCCTTCCTCAGCCAGTGCAACGCTGTATCTGCCTGTTCCGGCACCTATATCCATAATCTTTATATTCTCTCTGCCTTCTCTCTTTAATTCTTCAATACACTCATGTATATAATGAATCGATGTACGGAATTCAATCTGTCCGTGTCTTGAAGTCAGTCTTTTTTCTTCATTAAATTTATTATAATAATCTTCTAAAAAAGTTCCCATATTATCCTCGTATCCTGCGCATTTCTTTAAAACAGTTCCTATGATTCTACCATACAGATGTTTCTTAATCAAGAATCACAGTACATGTATAAGCTTTAAAGCCAGATATATAAGTCCTGCACACCAGCTAAAAAATATTCCATATAGAATAACAGGACCGGCAATCGTGAATATCTTGCAGCCAATACCGAACACCCGGCCCTCCTTCTTATACTCAATCGCAGGTGCAGCAACGCTGTTTGCAAATCCTGTAATCGGAACAAGACTTCCTGCTCCGCCAAATGTGGTTATAGACGGATAAATATTAAGTCCGGTAAGAATTACACTTAAAAATACCAGTATAAGTGTTGTATAAGATGCTGCATCCGTGTCAGGCACTTTCATCCACTTGCATACATTTAAAATAATCTGTCCTGCAACACATATACAGCCACCAACAATGAATGCCTTAAAGCATTTTGCCACACAGCTTCCTTTAGGCGTAACATTTTTTACATAAGCATTATAGCTTTCATTTCTTTTTTCAATATCAGCTTTGGTACCGCTTTCAGAATTAATATCGTGCATACATCCTCCCTTTTTGCAATGCAAAATCAATACATATATAAGTAATATACAAGCTGTCCTAGTGCTTTTCCTGCCGCTGTCGCCGCCACAATAAAACCAAGACCGGTGCCTGCCTTTGCTCTGTGAACGAATATAGGCAATGCTTTAACTGTCTCTGCAAGGCTTATTAAAAATGTTCCTATAAATATCCCGGATATCAACCCGAATATAATACAGCCCGTCATTCCTATTCTAACCGTGATTCCAAGAACATATACAGCATTAGCTGCCGTCGCACCGATTATTATACATTCCTCATACAGAGACACATGTCTGCTCGTCCCGCTGACATCAGCATATCTGTTAATAACACCAACGCTGGTTATAAGTGCAAAAAGTCCTGCAGCAGTAAACACTCCCGACATAGCCCCTATAAGAATAATAACCGCTATCATTTTCCACCTTCCCTGTCAATAACAGATTCCGATACATCTTTGTCATATTTATCCATTTCCACCTCAAGCGGCGTTGGCGCTTTTGACAGCTTTTGTCCTGCGAAATGGTCATAAAATATAACAATTCCAACAAACAATCCCACAGCATAGGCAATCTCCATTGCATTCGTTGCCTTATATGCAGAAGCTCCAAGAAGCTCGTACACCTTGTCAAATATTTCCGTCGTGCTTACATCATTGTTGTAAGCAATAATTCCATACCCGCTTCCAACCATTGTTATAAAACATATAACAGCTACCTTAATCCAATGCACTGTGCCTTCCTTCTCCGGCTTCTTGTACTCAACAACAAAATCACATTCCCCAAGACATTCAATATCTGCGTCCGGATACTCCTTCTGAATAATCCCCACAACAGTAAGTGCATCCAACACCTTCCGGTCATACTTGCCCAGCGTAAACTCCACAAGTGTTATATGTCCGATTTTTTCAATCATATCCTTATCACTGCAATAAACAGTCATCACATCCCCAATATCAACCTTCGGTTTCTTAACATATCTCTGCTGGTCAATCTTCAAATAAATCTTCTCTGACATAACAACTCCCTCCACACTCTAGTATTGTACATACCAGGAGAATTATACATGAAGCTGCCCTGCCTTTTTATCTTTCGCATACTGTTTTCATTCAGCATAAAACTACGCCGCTGTGTCCGTCTATGGTATACGCCCGAATATTTCGAATCGTATGGGAGTTAATGCCGCCAGATGTAAAAGGGCGGTGTGGATAAACTCGTTCAAGCGAAGCGCGTTTGTTTATCCGCACCGTAATAAACTATACAGATGGCGGCATTTACTCCCACTAGATGAAGAAATCCTGAGGGCATATGCCATAGACGGACACAGCGGCGGGACTGCCATATACCGAATGAACCCTATCACGCAAACAGCCGCTTGCGCATGCCACTTAAAATCTTCTTCTCCATCCGCGACACCTGCACCTGCGATATTCCGAACTCCTTAGCAACCTGCATCTGTGTGTAATCATCATAATAACGCATTCTGATAAGCTCTTTTTCACGCTGTGAAAGTGTTTCCATAAGCTGTGCAAGTGCCACTTTACTTGATGCAGTTTCCCCAATGTCTGCCTTGTCTTCTAACTTGTCCATCAGCATGACCTCACTTCCATCCCCCTGATAGATTGTCTTATATATTGATTCAACCTCCATTGATGCAGACATTGACAATGTTATGTCTTCAACTGACAACTCACAGGCAGCTGCTATCTGTTCTACCGTCGGTTCACAGCCTAACGTGTCACGGAGCTGTCCCGCCGCTCTCATGCTTTTTACTGCATTTTCTTTTATAGAACGACTTACCTTTACCATTCCGTCATCCCGCAGGAATCTTCTTATCTCACCTGTTATCATAGGAACTGCATATGTTGAAAATGCAACATCCATATCCAGATTGAAATTATCAATTGCCTTTATAAGCCCTATACAGCCTATCTGAAACAGATCCTCCTGTTCTGTTCCTCTCCCCTTAAATCTTTTAATTATGTTCCATATAAGCCCAAGATTATCTGTTACCAGCTTCTCTCTGGCCTCTTTGTCATTATTGTGTGCTTTAGCGATCAATTCCCTGGTACAATCCTTAGTCTGATCCATAGCATCACATCCTATCAATTACTCCCCTATTTTCTTTCTCATAAGAACTGTTGTTCCTTTGCCCGGTGCCGACGCAACTCTTAAATCATCCATGAATGCCTCCATGAACGAAAATCCCATTCCTGAACGTTCCTGTTCAGGCTTGGTTGTATACAGAGGTTCCATTGCTTTTGCAACATTTTCCATGCCAAGACCGTCATCGTGCACTTCTATTATTACCTGATTCTGTATGCCCTTTAATCTCATTCTTACTTTTCCCGGACCATTATCATAGCCATGGACTATTGCGTTAGTTACTGCCTCGGAAACTGCTGTTTTTATGTCCTGCAATTCTTCGATTGTTGGATCTAAATATGTAACAAAGGCTGCCGCAACAACCCTTGCAAATGCTTCATTTTCCGACCTGGCTTCAAATAATAATTCAACATTGTTATTCTCTATCATACTTATGCCTCCTGTCCTTTAAGTTCATATATGTTAACTATCTTATGAAGTCCTGATATAAGAAGTATCCTCTTAACACTTTCACGGACTCCCACGATTGTTATGTCACCTTTATCCATAACCTTCTTGTAGCGCCCCATAATAAGTCCTATTCCTGCACTGTCCATAAAATCCACTTTAGTAAAATCAAATACTATATGAGTTACTCCTCTTTTATCTATTACATCATCTATAACCTGACGCATCTCTTCTGCCAGATGATGGTCAAGTTCTGCATTCATTCGTATCATAAGCTTGTCATCATTAACCATGTATATATAATCCATATGCTGGATTTCATCCTGCTCATCCGCTGTATTAACCTGTTTTGACATAATAATCTCCTCTTTCCTCTCTGCTTTTACACTTCACTAATTCTGCAACAAAGCCCCCGGCAAAGAATTATCTTTGCCGGGGGCTTATCTTTTAGTACCTCATCAATGTGAATTAACGTAATCGCTGGCTTCTTTGTAATATCCGCTAGTCGAATAATCATCCACAATATACTTATAGTATTTCTTTGCATCATCAGTCTTTGCTAATGCTACATATGACTTAGCTGCATAATAAGCTGAATCTGCACTGTTATTACATTTGTATGCTTTGACAAGATTATCTGCCGCAACTTCATAGTTGGACTTGTAATACTCTGTCATTCCTGTGTTATAGAAGGTCTGTGCTGCTGCCGGAAGTGTCGCCGTTGCTATTGTATTATATAAAGTCTTTGCTGACTCACTTGGAAGTGCACTGACATCTATATCAACAAGCTTATTCGCGGCATCATCAGGCTTATTAGCAATATAATCGCTTGCCGCCTCTATTACTGATACTAACAGCTTGTTGCTTCCTTCTGTTCCATTGACAACACCGAGTTGCTGCTCAAGCGCATCCTTCTGCGCCTTAACCTCTTCAAGTTCTTTCTGCATAGAATTCAGTTCCACATTACCAGAAGATAACTGCTCACTATACTCCTGAAGACTTTTCTTATAATCCTGTGTAAGTCCCTTATTCCTTGCCGGAACAATAAGAAACCATATTAATGCTGCGCCTATTACAACACCTGCCAATACATTTATTATTGTTATTGCACCATTACTTGGTTCTTTATATGACGACCTTGGAAGAATAACATCGTTGCCACTTAGCGGTTTCTTATCAATATCCTTTTCCTTTCTCTTAGGAAGGAAAGAACCTGATGTTTCCGCTTTCTTTGCTGCATTTCTTTCTGCTATCTCTTTCTGATAAATATGTGCAAGTGTATTATTCTTATCTATTGCAAGAACAGCGTTAAGCAGCTTTTTTGCTCTTGAAAGCTCGTCCTGCTTAATATATATAAGTGCAAGCAGAAGATGTGCCTTAATAAGCTGTGGATTATTGGCAACTACCTTCTTGAGCTGTATTACAGCCATATCAAGATTGCCTTCCTTGGCATATTTCAAAGAGAGATTATATTTACGGATAGTACCTGTAATCATCTCAAATCTGTTCTGGTTAGTCTGTATCTTCTTAATATAGTGTCCTGCAATATTGCCTTCAGGCGTAAAATTCTTACTTACTACCCACTGGCTTAAAGCCTCAACTACATCACCCATCTCACAGTAAACAAGACCTAACAGATTTCTTGCATTGGTATTGTACTTGTTAATCATAAGGCTTATCTTAAGAGATTCAACTGCACCGGTTAAATCTCTTACTCTTGCTTTATATAGTCCTGCATTATAATATGCATCTGATACTCTGGCTGTCTTCTTATATATTCTTACATTCTCTCCACATTGTGGACATGTATCACCATCTGTAAGGAAGCTTCCACATTTATAACATCTCATATGTCCACCCCTCACTACTTATCTGTATTCTTTCCGCTAAGTATCTGTGATATCAGATCTGTGATATCCGGTACATCATTGTTATATATTGTGTCCTCAGCATCTTCTACTTCAAGACTTGGCTGAAACTTCTGTATCTCTTCATCAAAATTAATCATGATTATTTTCCTTTCCTTCCAATGCACGGTCCACATCACCAACTAAATAAAGCGACCCCGTTGCAAACATCAGTCTGTTATCCCATTTTTTCATAGCTTCTTCAACACTCTCAAATACATATACCGGTGTATCCTTAATATGTGCTTCAAATGTTTCTTTTATTATATCAGCTGGAAGCTTTCTGATACCGCCCGTTATTGTAACATATATCTGTCTGAAATGCTTACAGCTGCATAGTATCTTAATCATTCTGTCATAATTCTTGTCACTTACTACTGAAAAAAGTAATGTTGCCTTATCAAGCCGACTGTTTTCATAAAGACTGTTTACTGAATCTACAAAGCTTTGAATCCCTTGTGGATTATGCGCTCCGTCAACATATAGATTATCTCTTAACAGTTCCATTCTTCCTGCCCAGTGTGTATCGTACATTGCCATACTGACTGCTTTATTGTCAAGCTTAATCATCCCCCTGTCACACAGATTAGCACATACCGTAAGTGCAATGCTTGCATTTTCCATCTGGTACAACGCATTTGTACTTAACCGGAAGCAATCATTCTTATAATACTCATTATGAATTAAAAAATCAATATACCCGTATGTATTTTGTATCAGTTCAAATGTATTGTCGTCAACCACATGACAGTCGCATCCAAAGTCTGCTGCACGCTTTCTTATCACATCAGCAGCTTCTTTCACTATGCCGCTGCACACAACCGGTATTCCCGGTTTAATTATCCCTGCTTTTTCATTTGCAATCTTTTCTATTGTATCACCAAGAATTGCAGTATGTTCAAGCGATATTGTTGTTATTACTGAGACAACCGGATTATCAACTGCATTAGTTGCATCCAGCTTTCCGCCAAGACCCGTTTCCATAACAACATAATCCACATCATGCTTACTGTAATAATACATTGCCATGCCAAAAAGATAATCAAAATACGCAAGCTCCTGTGTCCTGTGTTCTTCCACATACCAGTATGCTTCTTCAAAATCCTCTTGTGAAATCATTATTCCATTGATTCTTATACGTTCTGTTATATCATCAAGATGAGGAGATGTAAAAAGTCCTGTCTTATAACCATTATGCTGTAAAATTCCTGCAATATAAGCACACACCGATCCTTTTCCATTAGTACCGGCAACATGTATTATTTTTAATGACTTCTCTGGATTATTCATATCATGTAATAACTGTCTGCCTCTTTCTAATCCTGTAGATGATGCAAACTGACTTATACTGTCAAGACTATTCACAATCTCATTATACATGTCTCATCTTTTCCTTTCCGGATGTCACATACTTTGTATAGAAATAATATGTCTGTCCTCATATGTAATAACAGCTGTGTATTTTCCACCAGTATATGCCCTTATCACATTATTATCCCCTACTGCCAGCATAGAAGCTGAATCATGTGCCTCTTTTAAAGTTTCTTCAATATATCGTAATTCTTCCCTGCTAAATATACTAACAGCAGACTCAAATACTTCATCATCAAATGAATATTTAAAGAAAAAGGCTGTCCATTTTATCTTAAGTTCCTTTGCTCTTTTTTTGGTCTCTTCATCTGCCGTTTTCTGTACAGATTCAAGATATATCTTTCTCTCCTCTGCCTTCTCACATGCAAGTTTTAATTCTTTCTCTGTCTCCTGAAGTCTCTTTTTCTTCCTGTCACTATCATCAAGACTTCTGTCCATTTCCCTCTTTGTATCATTAACCTGTACATAATATCGTTTTGATTCATCTTCTGTCTTTCTGTTATTAATATAATCATCTTTGACATCTTCAAGTTTTGCAAAATCATTTTGTGCAATATTAAGCCTGTCTATGGCAGCATCATATTTCTTCTGTGCTTCAGTCATCCTGTCTGTCTTTACAGAAACATCCTTTTCACATTTTTCTAATTCCTTGCGTGCCTTTTCAACCTGATTACACATAACACGGTATTCTCTGTCCTTATCATCAGCGGCTTTCTTTTTGTCCGCAGCAATATAAGACGGCATAAGGTCTGATGGTGCATAAAACTTGATATCATTTGCATGGCTTACCTTCCATATGTATCCCGCCGCCTGAAGTTTTGATATTCTTGTCATATTTCTGACTGCCTGATACATTGTCTTTACCTGCGCCTCTGTCGACCAGAATGCATCTTCCCCAAGAAGTCTTATTGCAGCTTCAAGCTTTGTCGTACTTCTCTGTCTGCCGAGTACATCTATAATTCCCTCGCCATTGAATTTCTCTGGCATAAGACTTTTCTGAACCTCACGTTTAGTCTCCATTGAAGCAACCCCTAATTTTCTTCCAACCTGTTCAGCATATGACTTTTTCTGGACAGCTGTAAGATTACGTATCTGGTTCATAATATTATTTAAAAATGCATTGTTATATCTTATGCTTATTTCTTCTATTTTATGAGCGGGTGACATATATTTATTAATTCCGTATGCAGATGCCGCCTCATCAATAATGTATCTGGACATCTGCTCTTTTACTTCCTTATCCTTCATGTCTCCTTCAATTTCAGGACACATCACTTCAAGCCGCTCATATAACATTTTCTCAAGTTTTTCCCTGTCTAACGCCTTATAGCGAAGACAGTCTTCCCGTACGAGATCTGATACTTTTTTTACCTCATAATCAATCGAATTCTTTATTCCTATACTCTGTGTAAATGAATTGGCAACATCTGCAAGCACATTAACCAGCCTGTACCCGGTCTCTTTAACCGCATTAGATATATTAACATTGTCAATAAGCGCTATCTGCATTCTCAGCTCATCTTCACTGATTCTGCTTATCTCTGATATTATATCTGACATATCTGCCTCCTCTTCTGACTGCTACATAAGCCAGCAGTCTGAATTGTACCATAAGAACAAAAGATATATTTCGATTGCAATAAGAACCGCCATAATAATGTATCTTACAGCCTTATTACATCTTGTAAGTATGTCATACACTCCCACAAATGCAACATATGTTCCTGCCGTAAATCTGCATGTACTCATAACATGTGATGTCAATGGCACAAGAAGTGATATAATCCCGAACACTGCCATTGAGTAATATTTTCTGTAAAACATATATCCATAAAGTATCAATATTGCAATACAGAACCACCCCATATATGTATATCTTGGCTCAATCTGTCCTGTACATGCCTTCCACAACACGCCTATAATCGGGAAATACTCATCCTCTCTCCATGCAATCTGGACATTCTTATATGCCCATGCATCACCACAGAAGAAATTAAGAAATGCCATATATGCAAATGCACCGAGCGGGCACACAAACACTGACAGTATCTTCTTAGGTGCTTTAAGCATATCCATTACAAATGTCTTAACCCTGCCAAAGCTTATCTTAGTTCCTTCCATGTCAATATATAGCTGTACAACCAGTGCAAATACAAGTATACAGCCTACAATTCTTGTTCCACTTGAGCATGCTGCCATAATTCCTGCTGCCATGTATTTCTTCTCAAAAAGGAAATAGAAAAAAAGTACAATGAACATTATAAACATCGCTTCCGTATATACAGAACTGCAATAGAAGGTGTAAGGTGCCATAAATAAAAGCACTGGCATAATCATAGTATATTCTTCTTTAATAGAAGTCTGCTTCTTAAGACCTTTAACAGCAAAGAATGCTGCAATAATTATGCATATATTAGATACTATCATTCCAATAACATAAGTATTAATAAGCCCGCCTGTCACTGCCTTTAATGCTGCACACACGATAACATATAATGGAAAGAACGCCCAGTTAGCCTGAGGATCAATATCCGTAGGGTGTGTATAGCCATGATTGATTATATAAGCATATTTCTTTGCATCCCACTCGTTCATAAGAAACAGAAATGATCTGTGTGTCCCCATAATTCCATTATACACAGGAACCATGATAAGCATAATCAGTCTTGATATCACAAATATAATCAATATCTTTAACAAAAGCCTGCAATTCTCATTATTTTTTAGTCTGTTCATCTAATGCCTCATTTCAATAATATACGGATTATATGATATATAGCTGCCGGGATTGTACTTATTACAGGTACTAAAAACATTGCAGCCACAACTATTGCAAACAATCCAATATATATATACTGTGCACAGCACTTAGCCCATACAGGAACATTTATAGTTCTCTTATAATTAATCACAAGGCATAACACAGTTATTAACAATGTCACAAGTGTAATAAGCAGTCCTGCATTTCTGCCCTTTGGCACAAATGTAAACACTAATGTATTCTCGCCTTCGTGAACCTGTACACCTGTAAACAGCCCTGCTATCTCTTTAGTCTTAACTGTCTTTCCATCAAGTGTCACGGTCCAGTTAGCGCTCTTAATAACCGGTATCAGGGCATAATCCTTAGTTCCATCACTGTTTATCTTAACTGTAAGCGTATTATTAGTATATGAAACATCTGTCTGCTTATCTGCGAAATCCTCACAGAGCTTATCCATCTTCTCCATATTAAGAAGTCCGATAGTCATCTTACTCTGGTTCATATATTTAGGCTTATCATATTCAATCTTAATCTGAACATCTTCATCTTCAAATATGCCAAGATAAAGAAGATTATTATTATAATCCGTAAAATATGCTGTATTATTAACATCTCCAAGTGTAGGTACAACAACTGCCTCACCATTCACATATACATGTATGCTGCTCTCAAGCTTAGATGCATTAGCATCCGCATTAGGCTTCTTCACATCTGCAATATTCATATATATAGCACTTCTGCTTCCGACATTAATAGTCATGGACTTAATATTGCCAGCAGTCTCTGCCTGTGGATATATTCTTGTTACAAATGTTTCTTTATCTCCAGTCATTGCTTTATACATTCTGTTATGGTATGTAATCCAGTCAACATTAGTCATATCAAGCTTGCTGAAGCTGCTGTCAACACAGAATCCAAATGGCAGGTTATAATTAGTGTTGTAAAGGCTGTAATCGCCTTCCTTCTTCTCTAATGTATATAAAGCACTGTCAAGTTCATTGATATTAACTGCCTGTGTAACATGCAGCACTGCATTACTGAATACTGTTCCACCTGAATCTAACAGCCACAGGAAATACTTAGAATATCCCCATCTCTTGGCATAACTTTGTGTATCGTCCTCTAAAGCTGCTGTAAAGCTTGATAATGCTCCTCTTCTCAATATAAGAGGATAATTGGCATTAAGACTGATATCAGGATTTACTATTCTGTCTGTAGCAGACTCTTCTATATCAAGGCTGTCTGCCGCATCATTGGCATACTGTACATAATCACCAATCTGGTAATCTTCATATGTATAAAATTTAGGAGGTCCTATAAGAGCATATGCACCGATAAACAATTCAAGTGCAATAACAAGGATAACTGATTTGCAGTTAAATTCTTTCTTTCTTATAAGCATAAACATATACACTGCAAACATCACTGCAAATATCATTAAAAAAAATGCCATTGCAAGCATTTCATTGTTTATTGGTAATATGTTATAAATCATAACATATACTGCACCAATTACCGCTACTGCCGCTGCCTGCCTGCGATAAAACGCACTCTTTAATGGTATATCTGCAAACATCTTCTCAGCCATTCCTGCAGCAACACAGATAAGCGTGAACGATATCAGATATCCGTTTCTTAATGTATATCCGTTATATGAGCCAAAATGCCACATAAGGTTAGTAGCCTCCATGAGCACCGGACCTAATGCAACAACAAGCATGGCTATAGTATATATAAGCTGTCTTCTGTCTGACTTATATATTTTCATTCCCATGATAATAACTGCTATAACGAATGCAAGTCCATAAAGCATCATCCAGCGCTGCAGTGCTGCCATTGCACCATCTGTAACGATTGAACTTGTTATCCAGCCTGCATACTGTGATAAAAGCCCCTTAGACGCACCACCTCTCTGTGATGAAGAAAGCTGTGCAAATACAGGAACAAGCACGAATGCTGAAAGTCCGATACCTGCAATCGTACCTATACCGACATTCCATGCAGTTTCCCTCCACTGCTTTCTCTCCTGCATGACTACTATTCTTATTCCACAGATAAGGAATATGTATATAAGTGACATTGCACTTAAGTAATAATTAATTATGAAGCACAACGCAATCATGCATATATAGAACATTTTCTTTCCTGTCTCAAGCATTCTGTCGTATGCCATTATAAGAATAGGGAAAAATGCAACTATATCCATCCATGGTGTAAAGCATGAACCATAGAGAATTACATAACCACAAAAGGCATACATGCATGAAAACATAACCTTTAATCCATACACAAGATTATTGTATTTCTTATTAATAAGCGCATACATTGCAACTGACATGAATATCATCTTAACAAGTGTAATTATTGATATGCTCTCTAATATGTAACTTCTTGGAACAAAATATAATAAAAGATTAAACGGTGTAATCATTGAAAATGCCGATATACTCATTGACACATTTGTTCCAAGACCTGTATACCAGTCAAACCATATTGATGCCTTACCATGCATGAAATCCCACAGATGTGCATAAAGCGGTGCTACCTGCTGCATGTTGTCAAAATAATCTATTCTGCTGCTTCCAAAAGGCCATATACCTTTAAGTATAAGTATTACAATCATAACCAGACCTGTTATTATACCAGGTACTGCGTATGGCTTAATCTTTTTTAATAATGATTTAAATCCCGATTTCTTCATATAATTCTACCTTTCTATACATTTACACATATTCTGTCATCTTTGGATTTAAGTTTCCGCCTGACCTTTATCAAGGCTTATACTGTAAAGAGTATATTCTGCATTGTCAGCATGAAACTTCACTGTAAGAAGCTCATCACCGCTGACATATCCTATCTTTAGCTTCGTTGTTCCCTTGCTGTCTATATTTCCAATCAGCTTATCATTCACATATACTTCAATTCCTTTATCACCAGAGGCTGTTGTATCATATTCCGTAATATCACATACAAGATATATATTATCAGCTGATTCCTCCGGAATATAGTATATATATGAATCTTTGTCTGTATTCTTCGTTCCTTCGTATCTCTTAGATTTCTGCCAGCCCTGACCTTTACGACTGCAGACATTGCTTTGTTCTTTACCATTACGGTCTTTATGTTCTGTACATATCTCTTTCGTTCCAAATGTATATTTCAGATTACCATAACCTGGCCAGTCTGTAAGCTCATGTGTCAGATAGTACATTCGGTATTCTGTTCCAACCTTAGGATTCTTTCCCCACCATAATACTAATATGTAAAAAACAACAAGTACTGCACATGCTGCGTACAGCAATACTCTTGCTATATTCTTTCTCATACAGACCTCCATTTTTTATACTTCTACAATCATATAATATAAATCATTTTTCGCAATCTGCCAAGTAAAAAAAGGTTCTACAGACATATTGTCTGCAGAACCTTACAATTAAATCATATTATAAGACAATTATTACATTAAAGCCTGTAATTAGCAAACTCCCTGAGCAAGCATAGCATCAACAACCTTCTCGAAACCAGCGATATTAGCACCAGCAACATAGTCTGTCTTTCCACCAACTGTCATATCATATCTCTTAGCAGCATCTGAAATGTTAGCGTAGATTGTTTCCATGATTCCTTTAAGCTTTCCATCAACTTCTTCGAATGTCCATGAAAGTCTCTCTGAGTTCTGGCTCATCTCAAGAGCAGATGTAGCAACTCCACCAGCGTTAGCAGCCTTACCACCTACGAAGAGAACACCATTCTCCTGGAGATACTTAGTAGCTTCTAATGTTGTAGGCATGTTAGCACCTTCTGTTACAGATACAACACCGTTAGCAACAAGCATCTTAGCATCCTCAATGTCTAACTCATTCTGTGTAGCACATGGAAGAGCAAGATTTACCTTGTACTGCCATACTCCGTGCTCACCATTCTGCTTAGCAAAGTACTGAGCTGATGGCTTAGCAGCAGCATATTCTGTAAGACGTGCTCTCTTAACTTCCTTAACTTCCTTAAGAAGTGCAACATCAATTCCTTCTGGATCATAAATCCAGCCTGTTGAGTCTGAGCATGTAACAACCTTAACACCTAACTGCTGTGCCTTCTCGATAGCATAGATAGCAACATTACCTGAACCAGATACAGCTGCTGTCTTGCCTTCAAGTGACATTCCATTATCTTTCCATAAAGCATTAGTAAGGTATAATAAACCATATCCTGTAGCTTGTGTTCTTGCAAGTGATCCACCATATGTAAGTCCCTTACCTGTAAGTACGCCTTCAAATGTACCACGGATTCTCTTGTACTGACCAAACATGAATCCGATTTCTCTTGCACCTGTTCCAATATCACCAGCTGGAACATCTACATCAGCACCAATATATTTGTAAAGTTCTGTCATAAAGCTCTGGCAGAATGCCATGATTTCTCTGTCTGACTTGCCCTTAGGATCAAAATCAGAACCACCCTTACCACCACCGATTGGAAGAGTTGTAAGTGAGTTCTTGAATACCTGTTCGAAACCTAAGAACTTGATGATGCCTAAGTTTACTGAAGGATGTAATCTTAAACCACCCTTGTATGGTCCAATAGCGTTATTGAACTGTACACGGAAACCTCTGTTTACCTGTACCTGTCCCTTGTCATCTACCCAAGGAACTCTGAACATAATCTGACGATCTGGCTCTGTAATTCTTTCAAGAATAGCGTTCTTTCTGTAAACTTCCTCGTTAGCCTCAACGACTGGTCTTAAAGACTCAAGAACCTCTGTTACTGCCTGTAAAAATTCAGGCTGATCTGCATTCTTCTTAGACACGATGTCTAATACTTCATCAACATACCCCATAACCTTAAAACACTCCTTTAAATTATTATTTAAGATTGTACATTACTGCACATCAATTCTAGCGTTATTATATCTGTTCTGGTTAATTTCCGCAAGTTTTTTATAGCGTTTACCTATTAACTTTAAGTTATTTGTAATAATATTAATTAAAATAAGCCTATATCTAAGGTATGTTGTTTTTCTTGCTTAAGATAATTAAGTTTTACTTTTTGATAAAATCATGGTAGAATGTATTCGTTATTTTTTTATTATCCTATTGTAATTAAGGAGTGAATTATGTCTAATTTTTTTACAAGAAGTAAAGACGATATGAAATATTTATTTAAGAATAAAGAAGAGCTTTCTAAGAAAGAACGAAAAAGAAAAAGGCGTGGCTGGGGTACACTTATTGGTCTTATATTAGTTCTGATACAGCTTATTGTATCGGGATTACTTTTATTTAATATATTTAAGTTAGATATTCTTCCATTGAAGTATTTAATTGCGGTCAACGCATTTTTACTGCTGATATTCCTGTACGATTTCACATCGCAGTTTACGAAGGCTCATATTATAGGTAAGATTCTTGCAGTACTTATGTCAGGAGTGATTGTTTTCATATACCTTGTATCATCTAAGCTTGATTCTGTCCTTAATAAACTTAATCTTCCTGAGATTAACACTGACATCGTTGATGTAGTTGTACTGGCAGATGACAAGGCTTCCTCTTTAAATGATCTTGCCAATTACAAGTTTGCTTATAATTCAACTGCAAGCAACGCTAATGTCAAGACAGCATTTGATTCTGTTAAATCAGAGCTTAACAAGAGCAGCCTGGAACTTGCAGAATACAAATCATGGGATGACCTTGTAACTGCCTTTTATGATAATACAGAGGTTCAGGCAATTGTTATGAATGATTCCATGCTTAAGGTTGTTGCCTCACAGTATGAAGATTTTGATACCAAGGTTAAGATTATTAAGCAATACGAATATAAGAAGCTTGTTACTGTCCAGAAATCCAACGTTAACGTAAAGAAAGAACCATTTATAATATATGTTTCCGGTATTTCAAGTGAAGATGGTGCCGATTCAGCACTCTCTAATAATGCACTTAGTGATGTCAATATAGTTGCCGTTATTAATCCTGAAACCAAGCAGATTCTTCTTGTCACAACCCCAAGAGATTCTTACATTAAGATTACCGGTCCTGATGGAAGAAAAGGTTACGACAAACTTACACATGCTGGAAACTATGGTGTAGAAGCTTCTATGGATACTCTCCAGAATCTGTATGGCATTGACATTGATTATTATGTAAAGATTAATTTCACAGGCTGCGTCTCTGTTGTAGATGCACTTGGTGGAATCACAATTGACTCAGAAGTAGAATTTACTTGTGGCGAAGATGCTTCTCCTATTCCATATCATTTCGTCAAGGGACCTAATGAATGTGATGGTGAGATGGCAGTTGCATTTTCAAGAGAAAGACATGCATTTGCTGCTGGAGACTTCCAGCGTGGACGTAACCAGACTGCAGCTATAAAGGGTATCTTACAAAAAGCTACTTCTCCTGCAATACTTACCAAGTATTCAGCCGTACTTGATGCTGTTAGTGATATGTTCCTTACTAATATTCCAACAAGTACAATATCTGATCTTGTTAAACTTCAGTTAAGTGACGGTACAGCATGGAATATCCAGACATACAGTATTGAAGGATCAACCCAGCCACCCGCTGGACAGGGTCCTGCTTATCTCGAAATAACTGGTCTTAGAGGTGCTTCTGTTGTGTATCCTTATGCAGACAGTATTAATACAGCTATCCAGCTTATGAGTAAGATTCAGAATGGTGATGTATTCGATGTAGATGAATATGTTGACAGTCTCAATAACAATTCTAATTAATCAATAAAACATACCCCCGGCAGCCAATAAAACCGCCGGGGGTATATTTTTTATAATCCATTATTATAATATATAATTATCTATAACATATGCCACACCACAGTCATCGTTAGATGGTGCATTGACATCTGCATATTTCTTAACTTCAGGATATGCATTCTCCATAACCGCTGCAAGACCTGCATACTTTAACATTGGAATATCATTCATTCCATCGCCGCATGCAACAAGTTCTTCACTTGTTATATCAAGCATTGTGAGCAGCTTATCCAAAGATGCATCCTTTGCAACTCCCGCAGGCACAACTTCCAGAAAATAGCTCTCTGAGAAAAATGCATTGATTACTCCCTCATGCTTATCTAACAGGGCTTTCTGTACCGGAAGAAGCTTTTCATGCTCTCCTACAACCAGAAATTTCTCTACAGGATAATCCACAAATTTACGCAAATCATCTACTTTCTTGATTGTAGTACTGTTGCATATTGCTTCTTTCTTTACATATTCATCAGAATCACTCTCAGCAGCTATCTGCGTATCAGCATATGTCAGAGCATACACACCGTTGGCTCTTGCAAGACTGCATATATCTGCTGTACAGTCCTGTGGCATTATTGTCGCAGACATCTGCTTTCCCGTCTTGCAGTCAACTATACAGCCGCCATTATATGCCAGTATATAACCGCCTTTCTTGTCAAGCTCAAGCTCTCTGGCTATTGGTGTTATTCCAAAAAGCGGTCTTCCTGAAGCAAGAATAACCTTAACGCCTGCATCTATTGCTTTCGCAATCGCTTCTTTGTTGCCCGCTGGAACTTTCTTCTCTCTATTAGTTAATGTTCCGTCCAAATCCAGTGCCAATGCCTTATATTTCATACTTCTCTATCTCCTCTTTTAGTCATGTATGAACAATTTAGCATATAACACCAGTGATTTCAACCTAAGATATTCTCATCATGTTAAATGTTGTATATATATTCAGTTTTCCATAACCAGCTACAGGGTTAGGATATACCATATATTCTGAGCGTACTGCACCTCTTATAAGCTGTGCTTTAATATCGTTATGATTAATCATCTGACTATTCTTTACATTTACCTGATATGAATATAAAAGTGCAACACAGCCCCCGGCATAAGCCGCTGCATAGCTTGTTCCAGTAACCTTAACACCTCCAGATGGAGCAATTCCATATACCCCCGCACCCGGTGCAACAAAATCAGGTTTAATCCTTCCGTCAGCGCTATATCCACGCCCACTTTCATAATAAGCAGCCCCTGTATAATGATTATATGCTCCTACACTTATAACACCATCAGCTGCCGCTGGAACTGTAAGTGTTGTATCCGGGTCGGATTTTAAAAAATATATATCCTGTCCGGAAAACTGCTTTAATGGAAGCCATGCATTATAACTTCCTTTTATATTAGTGAGACTATATATATAGAATTTCCATGTACCCTCAACTGGTGTCTTAAGTCTTACGAATATAACCTCCATTCCAGCAACATTTTCAGTTATCTGATAATCTACCGTAACTGTACTTCCCTCATAAAGAAATGTATACTCCATACTTGCACCCATTCTTGCAGGTATTCTTGGAACATATTCCCCTGACGGTGATTCAATCGACACGGATAATATATCAAGACTATCCGCCCATATTTCCATCGTAAAACCCTTTCCTGTTCCATCAACATTAATTTCCATAACATCAGGTACCAGGGCTGACATTACTGTCCCTTTATAATGACATTTATTATTAGCTTCATTGCCCATACATGTTATAACTGATATATTGGGTTTTTTAGTAAGATTCTCCATCATTTCTGCCAGAGGAGATGCGCCTGTTCTTGAACCATTAGCACTTCCCAGACCAAATATTATTATCAATGGTTTTCCAAGTCGTATAGCATAATCTTCAAGAAATCTTAAAGCCAGCATAATATCACTTTCCTCAAAAGCTGGAACGTCATCCTTTATCAGAAAAAAATCTCTCAGATACTGTTTACTTTGTTTTAATTTAACCACTAAAAGTTCTGCTCCTGGTGCAACGCCAACATATCCGTCTGCATATGAACCTGCTGATATTGAAGCCAGCAGCGTTCCATGTCCTGACGTGTCTCTTTGTGCAACATAAGAATATGGATTTTCTCCGTTATTATCAGCCTCTATTGCCCTGTCTATTTCATCCTTTTCATATACTCTGCCAAAATGTGCATACGTATTTGCAACATCAGTACCTGTTTTATCTGTCTGATCCCATATAGCCTGAATTCTTGTATTTCCAAGTCTGTCCTTGAAAACATCATTAAGATAATCTATTCCGGTATCCACATACCCTATGAGAACATTACTCCCGTCTGCCTGCAGATTATCCTGTCCAAGTACCCGTAAAGCACCTATTTCATCAAGTGCGCTTATATCCGCATCGCCTTCCATGAGTCCATATAACTTTGGAATAGTAAAATACCCCAGCGAGCTTATATTAAGCTGGCGGTTATCAGGCAGTTCTCCATGAGCTATAATCCATTGCGAATCAGCTCTCTGTGAACATATCCCTGATAATGCCTTAATAGCTTCATCAGCCCCTGGGGTATCTTCTATTATGTAATCATATATATTCTCTTTGGTTATATCAAAATCACACGCCATAACATCTCCTTAACATAAAGCAATCACTGTACATGCTATATGTATTCAGAAATGTATTGTATTATTCTGCTATAACTATTATGCTCTCATAGTTATTACCGGAGCACCTTTCTTTTCAACAACATCTTCTGTAATTGTAACTGAACCTATATTGCTGTCTTTCGGTATCTCATACATTATATCAAGCATAAAATCCTCAATAATAGAACGGAGTGCTCTTGCACCTGTATCTTTTTCCATTGCCTTTCTTGCTATGCTTCTTAATGCATCATCTGTAAACTCAAGCTTCACCTCATCAAGCTCTAACAGCTTCTGATACTGCTTAAGAATTGCATTCTTAGGCTCTTTCAGAATATTGACAAGCATATCCTCATCCAGTCTGTCAAGTGAATATATGATAGGCAGTCTTCCTAAAAATTCTGGAATCATTCCGTATTCTCTAAGATCATCAACCGTCACATAAGACATGATGTTCTTCTCATCATCATATTTATCTTTAAGGTCAGCATTAAATCCCATTGAGGATGACTTATTAAGCCTTGTCTTGATAATATCCTCAAGATCCGGAAATGCACCACCACATATAAACAGAATATCCTTCGTGTTAACAGTTACCTGTGGAACCATTGCATTCTTACTTGTCGCACCAACAGGAACTTCAATCTCACTGCCTTCTAACAGCTTTAACATTCCCTGCTGTACAGACTCACCACTTACATCTCTGCTTCTGGTCTCTTTCTTCTTGGCAATCTTGTCTATCTCATCAATAAATATAATTCCATGTTCAGCTTTCTCTACATCATTGTCTGCTGCCAGTAAAAGCTTAGAAACAACTGACTCTATATCATCTCCGATATATCCTGCCTCTGTAAGTGTTGTTGCATCTGTAATAGCAAGTGGCACCTGTAATATCCTTGCAAGCGTCTTAACAAGATATGTCTTACCACTTCCTGTAGGTCCAATCATAAGCATATTAGACTTCTCAATCTCAACGTCACCCAGAATCTTAGCATCTGCTGAAACTCTTTTATAATGATTATATACAGCCACCGACATTACCTTCTTAGCATAGTCCTGACCTATAACATACTCATCTAACTTTTTCTTAATCTCATGTGGTGCAGGCAGCTTAGAAACGTCAAGCGCTGGTAACTCCTTCTTATCCTCTTTCTTTTTCTTAAGCTTCTGCTTTTCTGGAACCGGGTCTGAATCCATAACGCCAAAATTGCCAAACATGCCCATTCCAGGCATGTTTGACATCTTCATCATATCTTCATAATTAATTCCGCTGCTGTTAATTGAATCGAATGTTCTTTGCATACAATCCTGACAGATGTATATATTGTTAGGCATAACAATCATCTTACCAGCTCTTGATTCTGGTCTTCTGCACACAAAACATATCTTCTCATAATCATCGGAATTCCCATTGTTATTCTTATTAATATCCTTATCTTCTGTCATATTCTCATTGGTATTATCCATAAATATCTACTTGGAATATATCCTTAAGATGCCTTCTTAGAGCCAAGCGTTACCTCCGTGCTCTTAAGAACATACTCGCTTCCTTCCATATGATAATAATCTATAGTTACTTTTTCACCTGCCTCATAATACTGAAGCATGTTAGTAAGTCCTGACATAGTAGTAACTGTCTGGTCATCAAATCCGACAATTATGTCGTATGTCTCTAATCCTGCCTTGTCTGCTGCTGAATCATCAGCTACAGTTCTTATAAGAATACCTACAGGATATCCATAATATGATGCATAATTACTTGTAATATCTACTGCTGCAATTCCAAGGTATGCTGCCTTATCTGACGAAACCTTGTTTCTTGTCTGCTTAGTCATTAATGAATCAATAATATCCTTAACATTAGAAACAGGGATTGAATAAGCCATACCTTCTACACCATCACTGCTGGTCTTTGCAAAGTTAATAGCAATAACCTTTCCTTCAGAATTAAGAAGAGCTCCACCACTGTTACCAGAGTTAATCGCTGCATCTGTCATAAGAAGTCCTGTAAATGTTACATTGTTGACTGTAATTGAACGATCCTTTGCACTAATTATACCAGTTGTAACTGACTGGCCTTCACCTAATGCATTACCAATGGCAACAACCTGCTGTCCAACTTTAATATCTGATGAATCTTCAAGTTCTGCAATTGCAATATTAGACGCTGTATCAGATGAAATATCACTTAATGATACTGCGGCTACTGCAATATCCTGATCTGACTTAGAACCCTTAACAGAACAGCTTGCACTTGTGCCATCAGAGAATACACATTTAAGATTATCAATATTATCAACAACATGTGCATTAGTTACAATAAGTAATTCAGTATCACTCTTGCCTACAATAATACCTGTACCACTTGATGTTGCCTCATAACTCTGTCCATATCCAAAATAACTTGAACTTTTAACTGTTGTTGTACCATTAAGCTGAACCATTGCAGGAAGGGCTGCTGTAGCAACTGCCTCTGCATCCATCTTACCTGATGCTGAAAGATTAGTATCTTCTGTAAGCGAAGAATCTGTCTTAGCGACATTAGAAATATTATTACTTACTGTTGGTATATTAACACCTGTAGCATCAGACTTATTACTGCCAGCAATTTTTCCACCTGCATAATTAACACCAAACATAACCGAACCGGCTATTGCGCCAAAAAGTACTGCTGAAAGAACAAAGCATGCTGCTTTCTTTGCAAATCCTCTTTTGTGTTTCTTGTGCTTCTTAGCTTCATAAGGTGCACTTGAAAATGCTGTGTTATTATTAGATGTACTGCCATTGTTAGTATTGTTATATGGTATATCACTGCCACTGTAACGGTACTGTGAATCATTCTCATTATTGTCGTTATACATAATCATTCTCTCCTTTTAACATTGTATTATGACAATGAAGATTCCATACATAACAAATGAACACATCTCACTGTCAATACATGTAATATAACAACGAAATGTGTTCATATTGTGTTTTAGTTGTTAATTAAATTTGAACTGATTATAAACCAACAATTTCAGAAACTGCATCAGTAAGTTCTTCTAACTTCTTATCAGCATCCTCAAGACCTGTTCCCTTAACACCCATATAGAACTTAATCTTAGGCTCTGTTCCTGAAGGTCTTGCACAGCACCATGCATGGTCATTAAGTTCAAAATAAAGTACGTTAGATTCAGGAAGTCCTGTAGGCTTCTTCTCGCCTGTAGCAATAACTGTACACTCATCCTTCTTATAATCTCTGAACTCAACAACATTCCATGCTCCGAACTTCTTAGGTGGATTATTTCTTAAATCATCCATCATCTTAGCAATCTGGACAGCACCTTCTGCACCCTTCATAGTTACAGCCTTCTGTCCTTCCTTGAAGTAGCCGTACTTATCAAAGATATTAATCATCTGATCCCATAAAGTAATGCCTTTAGACTTATAGTAAGCTGCTGCTTCACATAATGCCATAACAGCCACGATGGCATCCTTGTCTCTTGCATGAGTTCCAACCAAGCAGCCGTAACTTTCTTCAAAACCGAATTCATATTCGTATGTATTATTCTGCTCAAAGAACTTAATCTGCTCACCAATATACTTAAATCCTGTAAGAACTTCAATAAGCTTTAAGTTATATTCCTTAGCGATAAGATCAGCTAAGTTAGTAGATACGATAGTCTTTACAAATGCACCATTCTCATGAAGAAGTCCCTTCTCCTTTCTCTGTGAAAGAAGGTATTCTGCAATAAGCATACCAGACATATTACCTGTGAATGACTTGTACTCACCTGATTTAGTGTCCTTAGAATATACGCCAAGTCTGTCCGCATCAGGGTCAGTTGCAAGAATAATATCTGCATCAACTTCCTTAGCAAGTCTTAATGCATATGTGAATGCCTTAGGGTCTTCAGGATTAGGGTACTCGAGTGTTGTAAAGTTAGGATCTGGTTTTTCCTGTTCTGGAACAACATATACATTCTTGAAACCTAACTCTCTTAAAATTCTTCTTACAGGAACATTACCTGTACCATTGAATGGAGAGTATACAATCTTAATATCATCAGCAACCTGCTTAATGATATCTCCGTTAAGACTCTGCTTCTTTAATGCTGCAATAAATGCATCATCCATATCATATCCGATAATGTTATACAGGCCTCTTACTCTGGCCTCTTCTTCATCAATAATCTTAACATCATTAAAATCAGTAACAGCTTTAACTTCATTGATAATCTGTGTATCCTTAGGTGCTGTTATCTGGCATCCGTCATCCCAGTATACCTTATATCCATTGTATTCTGGAGGATTGTGGCTTGCCGTAACCATAATACCTGCTGTACAGTGAAGTTCTCTTACTGCAAATGAAAGTTCTGGTGTTGGTCTTAATGAAGGGAATATGTATACCTTAATGCCATTAGCCGCAAGACAAAGAGCTGCTTCCTGCGCAAATTCTCTTGACATTCTTCTATTATCATGAGAAATAGCAACACCCTTATCCTGTGTTCCTTCCTTGATAATAAAATTAGCTAACCCCTGAGTTGCCTTTCTTACAATGTATACATTCATTCTGTTAGTACCATTGCCTATGACACCTCTCAGTCCGCCTGTTCCAAACTCAAGATCCTTATAGAATCTGTCCTCAATCTCTTTCTCATCTCCTGCAATTGATTTGAGTTCTGCACGTGTGTCTTCATCAAAATATTCATTCTCACACCATGCTTTGTAAGTTTCCATATAGCCCATACCCTTTACCTCTTTTCTTGATTTATATTAGTCCTGTAAAGCTTTTCTAAAGCTCTCAGAAACTGCTTTCAATGCTTCTTCTTCGTCCGGACCTTCTGCTATGAGAGTTATCTCATCTCCACAGCCAACGCCTGATGCAAGAATAGATATAACACTCTTTGCATTAACAACCTTATTCTTAAATGTGAATGTAATGTGTGAATCAAATTTAACAGCTGTATCACACATTGCTCCTGCAGGACGAAGATGTATTCCTAATGCACTTCCAACTAGTATCTTCTCACTTACCATATGAATCACCTCTCAATTTCCAGTCGTCACGGATGTTGTTTCCTGAGTCGACTGAGTAGTTTCTGTTTCCTGGGTATTATCCTTAAACAACACATTAACGGATGCTGCTCTCTTTAATGTAACTCCATCTGGAAGTTTAACCGACAATGTAATGCTTTGTATTCCTGACGTAGTATATGTAGACAAATCTGCAGTCATCGTTATGGCAGATGCGTCTAATGCAGCAATTGCAGTCTCTGAACCCTCGACATCTATTGAAAATGTTCTATCCTCAAAGCTGTAGCTCATTCCGGTTTCAAGTCCACTAACCTTAATATCTGATGTATTAAGTGTTATTGTCTTATTACCTGTACTCTCGATTCTTACTGTAACCTCAATCCTTGCATTATCAAGAATTGTAAGCGATTTATCTATGTAATCCGAAAGACCAAACTTATACACTTTATTTTCAGTTAAACCATCTACATTAATATTACTTGCAGGAATAACAATCTTATCAAGACTGTTAAGCATATTGGTATCACCATATACAACAACACTATCACGATTAAGCGTCACTCCTGAAACTCTGTATCCGTCTGCCGGTTTTCCTGACGTCTTAACTTCTATACTTACAGTCTTAGTCCTTACAACCTGTGCAGTATAGCCCACACTTGTCTGTGTAAGTTCAACAGAAGAATCATTAATTTCATTATTATCAGAATCATACAAATGAATATCTGCTGTTCCCGTCACATCTGCAGTCGCTCCTGTCACATCAAAAGATATCCCTGCATGGTCTATATTATCGATAACAGACGAAGGACCTGTAACCTTAACAGATGTTGGATTAAGCACTCTTCTTACCACTGCATAGCCATCTGCCGCTGAACCGGTAATCTCTGAAACAACATTTACAGTCTTAGTATCTCTGTTTTCTATGCTTAATCTTACAGCAGATGTTTTAGGTGTAGCTTCAACATTATTAAGAACCTGTCCATCTTTAACAACTGATACATGAATATCAACATAATCAGCAAATGCGCTTATCTTGCTAAGATCCGCAGTTGCAACAATATCACTTGCTTTGATATTAGTAACAATACTCTTCGGTCCACTTACATATACTGATATCTTGCCACCCTCTACAATTTCATAACTGTAATTCTTATCAGTCAGACTCTCTGTATTAATAAGCTGTACCGACACATTACTGAATGTATAACTCGTGGTTGGATCATATACATTAACTATAACCGTCCACAAAACAACCGCAAATATAGCCGACAGAATCTTAAGGCTCAGGTTCTTAAACATCTTTTCCTTCATGCTTTAGCCTTCCTCTCCATATCTTGAACGACTTCACATCAATAGTTCTCCTGCGAAGATATTCCAGCTTGTTTCTAAGAGAATCCGCATCAATATCATGAATAAGTTCTCCACCAACAGCCACCGAAACCTTACCGGTTTCTTCAGATACTATAATAGTCATACTGTCTGTCACTTCACTGATACCAACACCTGCTCTGTGCCTTGTGCCAAGAGCCTTATTAAGATTATTATTATCTGAAAGAGGCAGATAACACGTTGCAGCAACAACCCTGTCTCCCCTTATAATAACAGCTCCATCGTGAAGCGGCGTATTATGCTCAAATATATTGATAAGCAGCTGGCTTGTAACCAGGCCATCAACCGTAATTCCTGTTTTCTCATATTCTTCAAGAACCATATCCTGTTCAATAACTATAAGTGCTCCTGTATAAGCAGCTCCCATATCAAAACATGCCCTTACTATCTCTTCTGCAGTCTTACTGCTAAACCTTTCACCCTTTTCTCTTCCGTCATTAAACCTGAAAAGTCCAAACAGAATCTTCTTTCGTCCAAGCTGCTCTAATGCTCTTCTTAACTCCGGCTGGAATATAATAACAAGTGCAATAATACCAACACTGATTGTCTTTCCTGCAATCCACAGAATAGTCTTAAGATTCAGAATATACGCAATCAGTGCGAATATAACAACAATAATAATTCCCTTAAGCAATACCCATGCCTTGGTATTCTTAATCCATACCATGACATTATATATAACAAAAGCAATAATCACAATCTCAATAATATCGGTCCATGTTATACGCGGAATATATAATTTAACAAGATAATCCCTTATGAAATTATTCACTGTATTATCGCCTCCGTTCTTCTTATAATCTTCTAAATAAAACTAGCAAAATATATTCTGATGATTACTTATCATCATCATAGAATAAAATATCATCATCTTCTTCGTTAGATACTGCATATCCATTATCTTTAGCTGTATCGCTGGTTCTCATCTGTCTGATATCATCTGTCTTCTTAGTCTTTTTAGCATTAATATGCTTAATTCTTACATCAGCATTTGCAACATTAATCTTTGGTACAGCCTTTACATAATAATAATATTCATCATCCTCATACTGTACATACTCTGTTCTCTTATAATCAAGTGCAAAGAAAACAATATTGCAGATATATGCAGCTGCAACCCCCAGTATAGTTCCTATAATTATAAGAACAATATTAAAATCTGATTTCAAAGCTATCTGTCCTACAACCAGAATAAGGAACTGTGTTATACTTCCCACAATAATAGCTATTTTCCATGAATGATCGATTTTCTGTCTTCGGATAATATATACAACAATAATAGTAACTGCAGCTGCTATAATAAGCACCAGCATCTGTCTGTTCTTTAAAAGGCTTTCTATAAGATAAGATATCTGTTTCATACTTTCTGACAAAGAATCATCAGAAATAGCAGCCTCATAATCACTTGCAGTTCTTATTATGTAGTACATAATAACACCAAAACTCACTGGGATAACTGCCGCAACTGACGAACACAGACCAATCGCTACCGGAAGCACAAATGGTATCTTCATCCAGCAGAACATGGCAGTAATAATAAGTATATAAGCTGTTTTAGGTGCAAATCTGAAATACAGAAGATACATCAGAAGCATTACACACAATACCAGTAACGCAAATTCCGGAGCTATTACATACAACTGTATAAGAATAAACGCTGAAAGAACTATCAGTGTAAAACCACCCGGAAGAAATGCACATATAACAGAAAGTAACAGTGCAAACACCGGATTCTTCAACTTATCCATGTAACCAATACTTGTATTAATCATAATAAAACATATCAATGCAATAATAAACTTTGATGCTGGTACCACATATGTATTATATCTGTTGTAAAATTTCTTAAAACTTTCCTTTAATTCCAATAAAAATGCCATCTATGCCTCCAAATAATTATTTCTTCTTCTGCCCTGTATAGAATCTTTCCAGCTTATTAAGCCTTGAAAAATACCTTTTAATACCTTTTCTGGTATTCTCATATCTGAAATAATATACAAACCCGGCAATTACACAGAATACGATAAGCATAAGCACATAATATAATGCAAACTTCTTGGCAAGTCCTATATAATCCAGGTTATTGATATCCCTTATCATTCCTTCTGCGTTACACAGGAAATACATCGCCAGAAGAATCACTCCTGCAAATGTAGTGGCAATCACTGTCTTTAATACTCCAAAAGCTATGTAATCACCCTTAAAATACTTGGCAGTTTTCAACATGCTTTTTCCTTCATTCTTCTCATATATTGCCATCTTGGTCATCATTTTGATTTTATTCTCATTAAGCAATTCATTCACCTCATTAAACAAGTTTAACCTGCATATGTTTAAATATAACATATTTTTACTTAATTGTATATTACAATTTGAGAGTGTCCGCCACCTGTAGCAACTACAATCCTTACCATTCTTCCATCAACTGTAAATGTTCTGTCTGTTGAAGCCGAAAGATAATTATTCCATATCATCTGTGAATTACCAGGAATGAGATTCTCGATTACATTATTAATCCTGCTGTCAAATTCACTGTTACGTTTCTTAATATATATAATAGTCACATTACTCTGTGTTATAATCTCACCATAATATGTCCCATTCTGCTGACATACATAAACATTAGAAACTGTCTGTTCAAATCCATTATTAATAATCGTATCTTCAATTTCTCCTGAGCCAGAACTTCCAGAATCATTATTATCTTCTGAAGATGAGTTTTCTGTTGTACTACTGCCAGGCTGTACGCCTCCAGACTGCACCCCACCAGATTGTACACCATCCCCACTGTTTCCGGTTCCTTGAGAACTCTCTGATTTATTTTCTCCTGCAGGCAGATTCTCTAGTCTGGAATCTCCTTCACTGGCACTGCCTGAACCTATGTTGCTTCCTGACGAAATACTCCCTGCCGTATGAGTGTACACACTGAATCCATTATCTGAACCTGCAGCTACATTTCTTATTCCTTCGATTACAATCGCATCAGAAACACTTCCAACTGTAGCCGTAAGCGTAGCTGTACCACTCCCTGTAACAGTTATTACTCCGTCTTTATCTACAGTAAATACATCTGTATTACTGCTTGTCCATACAATTGACTTATCGTCATCATCAGGTGTGACAATTGCTGTGACCTTCAGGCTTGTCCCAACCGGTACAGCCTTATTCTCAAACAATATCTCAACATCTGTCTGCTCCTTAATATTCTGTTGTTGAGATGATGCTTCATTCTTAAGATCTGTCCTTGTTACACTTACACTGGCTTTACTGTCCGCTTCCTGCTTCTTTCTGTTCTTATCTGTACTTACTGAAATTATAATTCCAGCCAGTATCAAAACAATAACCGCTACAATAAGAACTACTGATTTTTTAGTACTGATATTCTTCATATTCCTATTAATCCTCAATATATATTATATTCCCTGCTTCCGCAGATTATATCTGTTTTTCTCTTTTTATATAATATAACACAATCACTCTGTTATAAAAAGAAAAAAGAGTGAAAGACATAAAAACTTCCACTCTTAATCATTCTAGAATTCGATGCGTATCTGTGTCCCCTTGTCAACTTCACTTTCTAAATATATTCTTGCATCATGAAGTTCTACAATATGCTTTACAATAGCAAGGCCAAGCCCTGTTCCACCAGTTTCCTTTGAACGGCTCTTATCAACTCTGTAAAATCTTTCAAATACCCTGTCCTGTTGATCCTTAGGAATTCCTATTCCATCATCAGTCACTTCTAACCTTGGCTTGCCATCTACCATTCCTGCAAACACTTCTACATGTCCACCTTCTTTATTATATCTTATTGCATTCTGTACAAGATTATCAATAAGCTCCCTTATCATATCCTTATTGCCACGAATCATGCATGTTGAACCTCTATACGAAAAACGTATTCCCTGTTTCTGTGCATTAACCTGCAGAGACTCTGCACAATCCTTAACAAACTCATACAAATCAAAATTCTCATACTGCCTTGGCATTTCGCTGTGGTCTAATTCTGAAAGCCTTATAATATCATTAATCAATGATAATAATCTTTCTGAATTACGCTTAATCTCATGTGCAAAATGTATTCCCTGTTCATGGTTTACCATCTCATTCTCAATAAGCTCGGCATAGCCTGATATTGCGGTAAGAGGAGTCTTTAGTTCATGTGATACATTTGCAGTAAAATCCTGTCTGCTTCTTGCAGCAGCAAGAATATTCTCATGCTGTGTCCTGATTTTCTCTGCAAAAGGGGCTATTTCTTTATATACAGGCTTCTCCTGTACGGAATCCATATTCTTAGCCATTCTTTCAATAGGCTCAATAAGTGTCCTTGTAAGTAATTGTGAAAGAACGATACACACTACTATAATTACTGCAAGTATTCCTGTTACAGCCGGAAATACATTGCCAAACACACTTAATAAACTGCTTGCATCACAGGATACTCTTATAACAGTCCCATCCTTCTGTTTTAGAGCATAATAAAAGGTATTCATATCCATCGTGTCAGAATTTCTTACACACTGACCATGTCCGGTATGAAATGCATCCTGTATCTCAGGTCTGTCTTTATGATTAGGCATTACATTAATATCATTATCATTATCAAAAAGCACCACCCCATCTGAATCTATCCATGTAACCCTGAGATTATTAATTGGAAGCTTTACATCAGCATATTGCGACGACTTTTCAAAAACTCCGGTTTCCATGAGTACTTCAGCATTAGTTCTCAGTCCGGCCTGGACCTGTTTCTTAAACAGTCCATAATATATAAAAGTTATTCCGATAGCTGTAGCAAGAACCGCTATAACTGCTATTCCAATAAGCCTTAAATTAATCTTCTGCTTCATATATCCACCCTGTTCTGTCTGTCAATTATATCAGGCTACTCAATAACATATCCTACATTACGCACGGTTCTTATACGCGAGCCTGCATCACCTAACTTCTGTCTTAAAGTCTTAATATGCATATCCACAGTTCTTGACTCACCTTCAAACTCTGTTCCCCATACCTTAAGTACAATAGAATCTCTTGAAAGCACTATATTCTTGTTAGCCATAAGATATCTTAACAATTCATATTCTTTAAATGTAAGTTCAACCTGCTTTCCTGAGACCGTAACAGCATGCCTTTCATGATTAAGTTCAATCTCTCCAACATCCAGCACGCCTGCCTCGTCTGTTTCTGTTCTTCTAAGAAGTGCTTTAACTCTTGTAATAAGCTCCATTACAGAAAACGGCTTCTTAATATAATCGTCAGCACCATCCTCAAGTCCCTTTATCATATCAAGCTCTGTAGACTTTGCCGTCACCATAATAACCGGCAGTCTCTTAGTTGCAGAATTCAGTCTTAACTTCTTAATGATGTCATAACCACTTTCATCAGGAAGCATAACATCAAGCAACACAAGGTCCGGAAGAATCTCATCAAGCTTCTTAAAAAACTCTTTGGAACTTCCAAATGCACCTACCATATGTCCACTGTTCTTAAGTGCAATTGTCTCTATTTCCCTTATGCTTTCATCATCCTCAACTATGTATATAAGAGCCATATTCTCATCTCCTGTTCTAGTCAGCTTTCTTTAATTCCGGAAGCTGATACTGTTTATAATACTGTCTGCATTCTTTTGCAAACTGAGGATTATCCTCATTAGTAAGATGCTCCAGATATCCATGTGTTTCAAAACCATTATCTCTTACTTCAATCATACATACAGCAATATTAGAACAATGGTCTGATACTCTCTCAAAATTCGTCATAATATCTTCGAGTATAAGTCCTGTCTCAATTGTACATCTGCCTTTTCTTAATCTGTTGATATGACGCTGCTTAATCTCTAAGTTCAGTCCATCAATAACCTGTTCTAACGGCTCAATATGCTTTGCTGCCTCAATATCCTGATTTTCAAAAACCTGTACTGTGTTACTAACTATATCATGTACCGCTTTTGCAAATGTTTCAAGTTCTTTTCTTGCATTCTGTGAAAAAGATGACTCCCTGCTGTTCATCTCTTTTGCAGATTTTGCAATATTAATCGCATGGTCAGATATTCTTTCAAAATCACTCATGCAGTGAAGAAGTATTGAAAATGTATGATTATCATGTCTTGATAAATCGCAGTTACCAACCTTTACAAGATATGAACCCAGCTTATCCTCGTACTTATCGACATCTTCTTCCATTGCCACAACCTCATCATATGCAGTATCTGAATAATTATTAATAATGTCAAGCGCTTTATCTAGCGCTTTCTGTGACAAATGTGCCATCTTCACAGCCGTATTCCTGCATAACTCCATCGCAACTGCCGGAGTCTCTAAGAATCTTTCATCCAGTGCTGCAAGATCTGCTGCCACACCTGTCTGAATAACTTCCTCATGTTTTCCATCCGGAATAGAAAGAGTTGCAAGCTTCACAAGCAGATTAGAAAATGGGAAAAGTATAATTACACATCCGATATTAAAGAGACTGTGAATCACTGCTATTCCTGCTGCATTTGCCGGTGTTGATAAAAATTCAAAATGAACAAACATATTCAGGCTGTAAAATATAACCATAAATATAACTGTACCAATCATGTTGAAATAAAGGTGTATCATTGATGCTCTCTTGGCATTCTTCTTTGCACCTACAGAAGATATAAGTGCTGTTACACATGTACCTATATTCTGTCCCATAATAATAGGAATTGCTGTTGCATAGTTAACCGCACCTGTTACACATAATGCCTGCAGTATACCAACCGATGCAGATGATGACTGTATAACTGCTGTAAGCACTGTACCTGCAAGAAGTCCGAATAACGGATTAGAAAACAGTGTAAGCATACCCGTAAACTTCTCATTGTCAGCCAGCGGTGCAACTGCGCCACTCATAGTTTCCATACCGAACATAAGAATTGCAAATCCAAGAAGAATATTACCTATATCCTTTTTCTTAGAATTATCCTTGCAGGTCATAGTCATAATTATACCAATAACAGCAAGCACCGGTGAGAAGGATGATGGCTTTAAAAGATTAATCCATCCTGCTCCGCTTATACCTGTAAGCGATAACATCCATGAAGTCACTGTCGTACCAATATTGGCACCCATAATAATACCTACAGCCTGTGAAAGCTGCATAATACCCGAATTAACAAAGCCTACAACCATTACCGTAGTTGCAGATGATGACTGTATAACTGCTGTTACAGCCATACCAAGCAGTACTGCCATAATTCTTTTAGAAGTCAGCTTTTCAAGTATCTGTTCTAATTTACCTCCTGACAGCTTTGCTAAGGAATCTCCCATGACATTCATTCCATATAAGAACAAAGCCAGTCCGCCTGCCATCGTAAGTACACCAAAAATATTCATTTTACATAAGCTCCTTTTTGAACGACTTTTTCACACATCATGTGTATTCTAAATGAGCATTGTAAAATGTATTATGTAAGTTATGTAAAATTTATGTAAAATTTGCAACTATGTCTTTTATACGGTCTATATTAACAGGTTTTGCAAGATGAGCATTCATCCCACAATCAAATGCAGCTTTTACATCATTAGAAAATGCATTTGCTGTCATAGCTACTATTGGAATATCCTTTGCGTCAGGGTGCTTCATTTGTCTTATTGCTCTTGTAGCCTCATATCCATCCATGTCAGGCATCTGTACATCCATAAATATAAGATCATACTGCCCCTTCTTTGAATGTCTGAACAAATCAACAGCTGCCATTCCGTTTTTTGCACAATCACAGGCTGCCCCCTCTTCCTTTAGAAGTTCTTTAAGCATATCTGAGTTAATACCATTATCTTCTGCTATTAGAAAATTCTTACCCACAAGTACATGATCCGGTTCATTCTCATGCTTTGGTATGTTATATCTGTTCCAGAGGTCTTTATTCGTATTAATATCCGCAATTCTGAATTCCATAGTTACCTCGTAAGTTGTTCCCACTCCCTGTGTGCTTAGTACCTTTATAGTTCCACCCATGAGATCAATAAGATTCTTGGTTATTGCCATTCCAAGTCCTGTTCCCTGGACTGCATCTGTAAGGCTTGTCTCTTCTCTTGTAAACGGTTTAAATATGTCTTTTAAATATTCTTCACTCATTCCTATTCCATTATCAGATATGATGAATTTGTATTTTACAATCTGTGGATTGGTAACTTTTATTTCTTTTATTTCAAATGTTATGTTACCGCCTTCTTCTGTATATTTAACAGCATTAGACAATATATTAATAAGTATCTGGCTGAGTCTTAATTTATCTGCGGTAATGCAGCAATATTCAACACCATCTGATTTCACAACAAATGTCTGGTTCTTCTTCTTTGCCTGCGGTCTGATTATATTGTCTGTCTCATTTATGATGTCAGCAAGATTCACATCACAAAGATTAAGAGTAGTTTTCCCTGACTCAATTTTACTCATATCAAGGACATCATTAATAAGACTCAGCAGATGCTGGCTTGAAACAACTATCTTTTCTGAATAGTTTCTGACTTTATCCGGATTATTATAATGTCTTAACATAAGCTGTGAAAATCCTACAATTGCATTCATAGGAGTTCTTATATCATGACTCATATTAGACAGGAACTGACTTTTTGCACGATTTGCTGCCTCTGCTGTATGAAGCGCATCTTCCATATGATTTCTTATCTGCTGCTCGTAAGTTCTGTCTGACAGAATTATTACAAGGACATCATCTCCGTCTTTATCCATATGATAACATCCCTGGTTAAAAAGTCTGTATTCACTTGAATCTGCTGGCTTTATCCAGTATTCATTGACAGCAGATTCTCCTTTTCCCAGCTTCACAATATCATTCCATTCAGGAACTTCTCCCCTCTTTTCCAATTCTCCAAAATCTTTAAGGATACCATCATATTCACTGCTCCTTATTCCCAGAACTCTCTCGATATTTCTGCTTACATACAGTTTTCTCCAGTCTCCCCACGAAAGCATAATATACACATCATCCAGATTTTTAGCCATAATCGAAAATAATATATCCCGTCTTGCAATCTCATGATCCTTCTCACTTACATATCTTTTGTAATATGTATATAGTACTACACATGCAACCATAAGAAGCAGTATACCTATCTGTACTGCCATTATAACAGTTCTATGCTGAACCGCAAGAGAGCTTGAATTGGCGACGCTTATAGGAACCATTGATATAAGCCCCCAGTTATCAAATCCAATTGGAACATAAACAAGACAATACTGGTTTTCATCAAGCCTGAATACCATTTCTTCTGCATCTGAATTCTTTACACTTTTCATAAAACCATCCAGTGACTTACCGGAAATATCCGCATTTTTCAGATGATAAAATATATTACCACCTATATCCATGCCGCCTTCAGACTTTAATACGATATCACCATTAGCATATATTACATAACTGCTTGTGTCCTTTGAAAACGCTTTTACACCCAGTTCTTTATTAATAGCTTCTGTATTGTATGAAACCGCTATGGAACTGTATTTAAAACCACTAATATATGCCGGCTGGAGAGGAATCGCAAAAAACATTACCTCATCACTTCCCGGAAGTGAACCATCCACTACAACATTTTTCCTGTCTATCACAAGACTTTTCCATGTATTTCCGAGTTCAAGATACCCCTTTTTACCTGACGATGACAAGTAATTACAGGCATCATCTATAAAATAAAATTCTGTGTAATGCCATTCATTCTTCCATTCTGTAAGAAACTTGCTGATGCTGTCTATATTTTCACCAGCCTCATCTATATAATCACCTGTCATTCCAAGCAGGTTCCACTGCTGCCCGGTTATCTGCATGAATTTTTCACTGACCTGTGTATACACTTCATTAAGATTCTTCGAACTTGTCTCATACAGTTCTCTTCTGACTGTAATGGAATAATTAAGCATTATTACGCCTACACACGCAAATACAATTATTGCCACGCCTACTGCTGCAAAGAAATATTTTCTATACTCATTCTTCTTCAATTGACCTGTTTCCTTTCTCAAGATAATCAGCTCTTCTGTATATAAGCTTCTGGTGCAGCCAGTCTGCCTCCATCAGCAAAATACTGTATCCATTGTTGTGCTACATTTATTGTATGTGCTATATATCCATCATATTTTTCGCCTTCCCTGATGTCTGCCTCAGCCTTATACATATGAACTCCGCCATGCTTTGACATATCATAATTATATGCACGTTCCAACAAAGTATGACCAGAAACGTCAACATAACAGAAAGAATATATTTTTTCGTCTTCTACTGACTTTCCATCTGTAAGAATATCCTCTAGATGCATATCGCCCTTATCATCTCTTGATATCTTCATTGTAAATCCGCTTGATGCCGGCAGCGTATCCCATGATATCGGGTCGTCATCCCGTCCACAGCCTTCCACAAGGCACCGCACAACATCTTTAATCTCAGCTCCTGTTGCATCCTTCGTATAAAACTTCACGCCTCCGCCCATTAGAAGTGCCTGTAATTGTGCTGCTGTATAACTTCCCTTATAGATGTCTCCGGCATTCATGGCAGCAGGTGCAATCAGCATATCCACATTACATATTTCCCGGAGTGTATTAACCCTCACCGAAAATGCCTCACTTCCTGTATCTGATATTCTCCACTGATATTCCCTGTCAAACGTGGTGATAACCGGAGATTTTTCTTTTACCGCATTGTAGTTATTGTTAAACACTTCCACCGCCCGCGTGGCATCCACATCTCCTGCCAGCATTTTCTGTACTGCTGCGCAGCTTGCCCGGCACACACTGTCATTCCTTATATATGTATACATATGATTACTTTCAATATAAGGAATCAGGTTAGAAAATATGTCCTGCACATCTACATTTACATTTTTATTATACACAACAACCGACTGTATTCTGTCTGCCATTGCATTCATTACATCACTGCCAAACATATATCTTACTATATCTAGTGCCAGCTCTTCTTTTTTCCCTGCTCCTTTAAGTTTTCCATTCATAGCTATTGAATATCCGGGTGTACTGAAATACCAGTTATCATTATCTGTCTCCCCAAAATATGGCAAAAGAATGAGATTATTCATTCCCTCATCCTGATACTCTGCAATATTAGTGCTCTGTCGTATCATTGCAATCTTCCCGGACACAACATCCTGGAATATACTTGAATATCCTCTTTTTGTGTCATCTGCCTGTGCATCAGTATTTTTCAAAACCTGTCCAAGTCTCGAGAACAACTTCACACCCAGTTCATCCGGTATGTAATCTATTTTTCCATCCATTGCTTCATAACGCCAGATGCGCCCTTCTGTACTTTGTAACAATGGAATAGACCACGCCTGTAACATATATGAATCTGTATAATCATATTTATAATCTGTTGCAAACCCTCTTATCCCATATTCACTGAACTTATTACATGCTTCAACAAATGTTACATAATCATGAGGCAGCTCTATTCCATATTTCTCAAAAACTGCTGTATTGGCAAGTATCCCCTCCACGCTTGCTGCACCAGGAAGCCAGTTCACAGAACCATCTTCATTGGTAAATCCATCAAGATATACCTTATAAAACATGTTTGTAATATCTGTACATGAAAAATCATATAGATAATCCCTGGGATTAATATCATAATCATCATCAGACGAAGATGTCTGTGTCCATGATGATGCATCTATTATTATATCCGCAAGATCATCATTAAGCGCTGCATCATTAAGATACTGTGCTCCTCCCCTGCTTATGACAAAATCAAATTCAACATCCGGAAAATGTTCTTTCAACATTTTTCCTACACTTGCAAGCCAGTAATCCTGGTCAAGCTGTACAACTATTCTCTGTTTTTCTTCTCCACTGTTTCTTAATGGTATACTACATGACAACAGCATACTTACAATCAATACTGTTACCAGTAAAACACATATTATCCGTTTCATTCTATCCTCCAAAAAGACTTTACCCTTATGTTTTATATAGATAATACAACGTATGCATGTCGAATTATGTCGAATAGGAGGAGAAATCAATAAAAAACCTGCATGGAATGCGCTATTTGCAGCCATACAGGTCTTTTTATATTTACAGTATATACATGTATTTCATATTCTTTTAACACATATCAGGCTTGTTCCATAGGTTAAGCTTCGTTCCGAGTCCCATTTTCACAGCATTTTCATAACACACCTTACCCCAGGCAACATCTTCTACAGGCATTCCTCCAACAGAATATACAATTATCTGATCATCACTGTCTCTTCCTGATGCATTGCCAAGCAATATATCTCCCATATCAGTAATATCACTTTTACTTATAATTCCATCATGGCACATATCTGTAAACTTTGCACCTATTATGTTAATTGAACCAAATGTCGGATATGGATATTCCTCTGCCCATGCCTCGTAAAGCTTTATATTATCAACTACCTTCTTACATTTTTCTTTGAGAAAATCTGTCTCCATATCAAATGCACTTGGAGCAACAATAAGCGCTCCCGGCTTTATCCATTCACCTTTGACATATGCATATTTTGACGGATCTGTTCCTGCTGTGGCTGCAAATGATATAACATCGCTGTCTCTTACCAGAGTTTCTATATCATCTACCACTGTTACAGTTGTAAGCTGTGGATATGTAGCTTTGACATATTCAAGGAAACTGTCTAATGATTTCTTTCCTCTACCTTTTACCTTAAGTGTATCAAGCTCTGGGCATGTTGCCATAAATGCATCAAGGCTTGTTTTTCCCATTACACCAGGACCATATATTGCTCCCGTCTTAGCACCCTTTGGTGCAAGATGTCTTAACCCCACTCCAGGAATTGCGCCCGTCCTGTAAGCGCTCAGAAGATTACCGCTCATCAGACACACCGGTGCACCGGTTGTCTTGTCATTAAGCATAACCATAAGTATTGACCTTGGCAGACCTATTTCCTTATTAGCTGTATTAGAACCATACCATTTCATACCAGCCATATCAAATGGTCCTCCTATATATGCCGGCATTGCCATAAATCTTCTATCTTCTCCTACATTCTTTGGCATATTCGGAAAAGGAGATTCATTCGGGAATGTTACCATACATCCATGAGAATTATGGTTTTCACCTCCCATTACGAAATCACCCTTTGTAAGACATTTAAGAACGTCTTCCATTGTGTCTATGCATTTAGACATATTCTTTACGCCAGCCTTTATCATTTCCTGTTCATTAAGATATAAAAAATCAACTTCTGGATACATAATTATTCCTCCTCTATAATCCACAGCCTATTACTGCTTCCATCATTATCTCCACGAACTGTGTCGGTCTGTTAAGTGCAGGTGTTCCAACCACTGTACATAATGGTCTGATATCATGAAATATCTCTGAATATGCCCTTGATATATCTGCACACATTTTCATATCTACAGCAAACACATCTACTTTAATAACATCTCCAACACCTGCACCAGCCTGTCCAATAAGCTTTACCTGCTTCTCAAGTACATATCTGGTCTGCTCATAGGCATTTTCCCCATACACTGTACCATCCGGCTGTACCGACGTTGTTCCACCAACATATATATGGTCACCAACCTTTACCATTCTGCTGTATCCTACTTTTTCTTCTAATGGAGCTCCTGATGAATAATTTACTCTCTTCTCTGCCATTTAGTTTACCTCTCCTTCTGCACCTGCAAGTGCCTTTTCTTCATTTTCCTTCTTTACAAGTTCATTGAACCTGACAGAAGCATCATTTATCACTTCAACCGGTACCGGCTGGAATGGGCTTGCTTTCATAACTCCACATACCCAGATTATTGAATAAACTACAAGTCCAGCAAATAAAACTCCACACAACTCAAATATCTTAATTCTGGTTTCTCCTGTTGATATATTCCATATCATGTATACATTTCCAAGAATACCTATTATCTGAGGTATTCCGCCTAATGTAAGCCACTTCTTTCTTGGATATTCAGGATTTCTCTTTCTGAGTATAAGCACTGTTACATGTACAAGGCAGTATGTTAATAACCAGAAGCATGAACCTGACAATAACAGAAAACTTACACCCTCTGTTGCTCCAAGTCCTGAAGCAATTATTCCTGCAACGAATACAAATAACACTACAAGTCCGACCCATGCTGCGCCTCTCTTGTTTGTCTTAGCAAATACTGATGGCATCATGCCTTCCTCGCCCATACCCTGTACAATTCTTGAAACAGAGGCATATACTGTATTAATTGTCGAAGCTGCTGCAAGTATGGTTATAATTCCCATCCATATACATCCTGCATTGCCTAAAAGGTTCGTAGCATATGTCATATGAGGAGTACCTGCTGGGTCATTGGCAAGAATATCAAGACTTACATAGTTAGTCATTCCTATACCAAGAATGCTCTGTACAAAAAACAGTAAAACCAGACCTATTGTCATAGAAAGAAGTACATCTCTTCTTGGATTCTTCAAATCCTTTGCCACCGGAATAATAAACTCAACACCTATAAACAGCCAGAATGCAAGTGCGGCATATGAGCAAAGCCCCTTAAATCCGCCTATCTGTTCAAATGTTGGTGCATTTGCTGCATAATCAACAACATTTGAGCTTATTCCTAATTTACATACACCTATTAATCCAATAAGAACCATCGAACCGATAAGCAGGAATACTACTATGTTCTGTACCTTTGAAAATATATCTACACCAAAAAGATTAATCACGAGAAACAATGCCATTATTATGATTGATATTATCCTGTTATCTACATGTGGCAGAAACAGACCTTTTAAAACAAGTCCGCAAAGTGTAATCTCTGCTGTCATGCTTAATATTTCTGTAATTACATATGCTGACAGATTTCCAATTAATGATGGAAGTGGTCCTATACCAGCCAGAAGATACTGTCCTGTACCTCCCTGAACTCTTGGCATAAGTCCATTCAGTTCTGCAAATGATATGCCAATAAACCAGTTCAGCACCATTACTGCAAATAGCGGAATGATAAACCATCGGCCTATCGAACCCATTCCTGTTCCTAAAGAAACAAGACAGCTTGTGGCAACAATAAGTCCTACGCATATTGCCACGCCACTTCCTAATCCTAACTTTTTCTTCATAAAACCAGCTCCCTTCCTTTTTTGCATGATTAATTATTAACAAAATAAACAATAAAGGCGCCGCACACCAGATGTACGACGCCTTTGTCTTTGATTTATTAAGTTTATGATATGGATACTACAGTGTTTTCATGAAATTGTATTGTAAAAAAAAGAACTGTAATGTATTATTTCTTAATAAATAACCAGAATATTACTATAATCCAAGACATACAGGAGGGCTTATGTGTACAGCAGCTACTTATAAAACTAAAGATTTCTATATGGGAAGAACACTAGATTATGAATTTTCTTATGGTGATGAGGTAACTGTCACACCTAGAAATTATCCTATTAATTTCAGATTTATGGGCGTCAGGAATAACCACTATGCGATGATTGGAATGGCTCATGTGGCTGACGATTATCCTTTATATTATGAAGCATTTAACGAAAAAGGACTTGGCATGGCCGGTCTTAACTTCGTTGGCAATGCGGCTTACAACGAACCGGACCTAAGAGACTTTAACGGAGAGAGTAATATTGAAAATGTTGCCGTTTTCGAATTCATTCCGTGGATATTATCGCAGTGTGCGACAGTTGATGAAGCTAAAGAAAGACTTAAATTTATTAATCTTACCAACACTCAGTTTAATGAAATGTTTCCATGTGCTAATCTTCACTGGATTATTGCTGACAAGGAAAGCTGCATAACTGTTGAATCCATGTCAGACGGACTTCATATATATGATAACCCTGTTGGCGTGCTTACTAATAATCCGCCATTTAACATACAGATGTTTAATCTTAACAATTATATGGGTCTGTCTGCAAGACAGCCTGAAAGCAATTTCTCGGACAAGCTTGAATTCAACAAATACAGCCGTGGTATGGGTGCTATCGGACTTCCTGGGGATCTGTCATCACAGTCAAGATTTGTAAAGGTGGCTTTTACTAAGATGAATTCTGTTTCAGGTGACGATGAGAAATCAAGTGTAAGCCAGTTCTTTCATATATTGGGCAGCGTAGACCAGCAGCGTGGCTGCTGCCAGCTAGACGATGACAAATACGAGATAACAATATATACCTGCTGCTGCAATACAACTAAAGGCATATATTATTACACATCATATGACAACCATCAGATATGTGCTGTTGATATGCATAAGGAGAACCTTGACGGTGATAAGCTGGTTCGATATCCACTTATTACTGATGGCGGGATAAGGGCTGTTAATTAATATATACCTGCCAAAACGAGCTGGACGTTTAATTACCATCCAGCTCGTTTTTAACACATTTTTCTATGTCGTACGCAATCTCAGTGCATATATCTTTTCCTATTCCTGCTGCTGTTCCAACAGCAGCCAGCTCCTTAATTCCTGGATTTCTTCCATTGCCGTCTACTGTAGTAGTATGTTCCCCATAATATGTCGTACTATAAGTCAGGTCATATGCCGGGCTTAGTCTCCAGCCATCATTATTTTCATCATATATAAATGTAAAATTCTTTGAATGGTCATCTCTGTTATGTGCAAACACATTAAAACACATTCGTCGGTACATATTTTCTATATCATGCTTATTGTCCCTTGTTAATATTTTTGTTAATTTCATAAGTTGGTGATAATCCATATTGGGCTGCCTGAAATCCAGTTCAAGAAGCGCTGCTGCTGTAAGCATATGGATTCTGTGTTCTCCAAATGAATCATTCTTACGATCAAATCTTTTAGTTCCAAAATATCCATCACATATATCAGATGGAAAAAGTCTGGTCTCTTCCATATCAATTCCACACTGCTTTGCACACTGTGAATATTGGTATTCCATCAGCCCCGCATTCTTTCCATCAACATGAGCAGGAAACTTGATAATCCAATCCTCACCATCTATCTTAGTCATAATTTTAGGTCTTGCTCCACCACTTGTTCCACCAAGCCTGTATAATTCATCAAGTTTGTCAGAATATTCTGTATTAAGAATTCTCTGACACTGTTCAGATAATTCATCAAGACTGCTGAGTTTTTCCTGCTTCGGCATATCCCATTCCGGTCTGTATGTTAATGCTCCCATTCCTGATTCTCCAACAATTGCAAGCCTGTCAAGCATACTCACATTGTCTATATTATGTCCCTTTTCTTTCAACATCCTGTCAAGCAGCAGTTGTCCCCATGCATCAGGCAGACTGTCTGCAAATACTCCCCATAAGCCATTAAAATAATCTTTAACCGGGACATATACTTTCTTTTCAAGAGGCAATGAAAACGGACTTATTGAAAATCCATTCTCAAGCCATTCATCTGCATATTCAAATGCAGCTTTTCTTTCGTTCGTCATAGCAAGAGTTCCAACAAGCCTGTCATGAAAAAAAACATTTATAATTCTATCTTGTCTCATTAATTACCTCCTCAATACTGTTATAAGGAATCTCTGTAAAAATGTTTCTTAAATCATCAGCAATATTAAGTGCTACAGCTATCTTAGTCAACGATAACAGTGAAATCTGTCCTGTTGTTTCAAATCTTTTTATCGAGCCAAGACTGACATTGCTAATCTTAGAAAGCTTCTCCTGCGAAATGGAGCGTCTTTTTCTTATTAGTCTTACCCTGTCAGCTATTTTTTTATCCAGTTCTTCACATGTCTCCCAGACATATTCATTCATATATTAATCTCTCCCTACGTGTAAACATATATATAATATATTAGCCAGTTTACTCATAAATATGCATTTATAGCTAATATTTTATCTGTAATTATTATAACACATAACTTAATATATTCAATCCTCTCCTTGCCAACTTCCCAGAATATGTTATTATATGATAGATTATTACAAGTGTTTAAAGCACAGAAAGAGGAATATATGTTAGTTTATGACGCTAATGCCAATTCTGGCAGCAATGCCGGTTTTGAGTGTACCTATACAACTTTTAAATCTGACAATTCTACAGCTTCACCAGAGAACCCAATCCTTGTTCTGGATAATTCTGAGAAGCAGTGGGATGAGACATCTTATGGTTTATTCACTAACCCTTATAAAAAAACTGCATTCGATTTCCAGATTGATGGTGAGTCTTTTACAAGCAATATCTTAAAGATTGATTCAAGATTTACAAGCCTTATCAAATGGCTTGGCGAGAACAGAGTTAAAGTAAAGCTTACAGGTGCTAACACATCTGAAGGATACAATGTATACAAGATTCAGGAGGTTGCATTTGGCAATGGTAACAAGTTATCTGCCGAAGACGGTTTTCTTCAGTTTATGATTGAAAGATTATTAGAGAGCAGTGCCGTTGCAGAAGACAATAGTGAAGAGCCTGATGAATCTGCTGATGATATGAAGCTTACAAGCCTTACAAGCATATCAGATTTCCTTAACTGTGCAGGAAGTACACTTCCTGAAAATATCCGTTTATGGGCAAGACGCAATCTTGTTGTTGCCCGTTCAAGTGAGGTAACTCCTGAAGAGAAAAGACATGCACAGAGAGCACTTTCTATCATGCTTAATATTAAGTGGAAGAGCAATTACTTCGAATCAATTGACCCTGTGGAAGCAAGAAGAATTCTTGACGAAGAGCTTTTCGGTATGGAGAGTGTTAAGCAGAGAATCATTGAAACTGTTATTCAGATTAACAGAACACACACTCTTCCTGCATACGGTATCCTTCTTGTAGGTCCTGCCGGAACAGGTAAATCACAGATTGCCTACCTTGTTGCCAAGATTCTTAAAATGCCTTGGACAACACTTGATATGAGTTCTATTAATGACGCAGAACAGCTTACAGGAAGTTCAAGAATATACTCCAATGCAAAACCTGGTATTATCATGGAAGCATTTAATATGGCTGGTGAATCTAACCTTGTATTCATTATCAACGAGCTTGATAAGGCTACTTCAAGCAATGGCAATGCCAACCCTGCGGATGTACTCCTTACACTCCTTGATAATCTTGGATTCACTGATAATTATATGGAATGTCTTATCCCAACTTCAGGCGTATATCCTATCGCCACAGCTAATGATAAGGATAAGATAAGTGCACCACTTCTTTCTAGATTTGCAGTAATCGATATTCCTGATTACACAAGAGAAGAAAAGAAGACAATTTTCCTTAAATATTCACTTCCTAAGGTTCTTAAAAGAATCGGTCTTCACGAGGATGAGTGCCTGGTGTTTGATGACGGACTTGACGCTGTTCTTGATTACTGCAAGGATACTACAGGTATCAGAGACCTTGAACAGGCAGCAGAACATTTAGCAGCACATGCGCTTTATATGATTGAGGTTGAGCATGCCACAAGCGTTTCATACACAGCAGACATGGTAAACGAACTCTTTTAATTAAATTATCCGGGTCTGGTAACAAATACATGAGATACAATAAGGAGCTGATATCACTACGATAACAGCTCCTTAAATAATCTTTACATATGTAATTATCAGTCATTTCTTAACTTGAACTGTGCAACCATCTCACTAAGAGTTGTAGCCTGTGCTGTAAGCTCTTCACTTGTAGCTGATGTCTCCTGTGATGTTGCTGAATTAGCCTGTACAACTTCTGCAATTCTTGCAATTGCAACATCCGCCTGCTCCATACCTGCAGCCTGGCTTGTAGATACATCTCTCATCTTCTTGGCACTCTCTGCGATAGACTGAACACCATCAACAACTTCCTTAAGTGAATCAGATGCTTTAGCAGCAATCTTATTACCCTCTCCAACTTCGTAAATAGAAGCTTCTATAAGATTTCTTGAATCTACCGCTGACTTAGCACTCTGCTCTGCCAGTGTACGAATCTGATCAGCAACTACTGCAAATCCTCTGCCTGCATCACCTGCTCTTGCAGCCTCAATGGAAGCATTAAGTGAAAGAAGGTTCGTCTGGCTTGCAATGCTTTCAATCTCTGAAATGATATTGCCAATCTTCTCAGAAGCCTCACTGATACGAGCCATTGCCCCCATAAGAGCTTCCATGCTTTCTCTGCTGTTTTCTGCTGTATCAGCATGTCTCTCTGCTTCTTTATATGAATTTTCCAGCTGTTCTGCTGTCTTCTGTATACCTTCATTAAGATCATTAATGGTTGCCTGCATCTCTTCGACTGTTGCAGCCTGATCTGTTGCACCTTCTGCAAGCGACTGTGCAGCGTCTGAAAGATTAGCTGAACCTTCTGCCACCTGTTTAGAAGCATCTTCAACGCCCTTTAATGTTGAATTCATCTGACGGTTCATGTTACGTATTCCAAGTAACAATGCATTGAATGCACCTGTATACTGATCTTCATGTTCGGTTGAAATAGCGAAATTACCATCTGCCATCTCTCCCATAAGTTTTCCGGCATCACTGATAATATTATGTAATCTTTCTGCCATAGCATGTGCACTATCTATGAGATCGGATATCTCATCTTTAGTCTCAACTTCAGGGAATGGTGAATCAAGATCTCCCTGTGCAAATGTCTCGAATCTGGCCATCATTCCATCTAATGGAACTTCTATACTCTTTGCAATCGCATGTGCTGATTTAGAAGCAACAATAACTACCGCAACTATAATTCCAACTGCCGCAACAATTGCTATTATAAGAAATATTTCAAGCTTTAATTCTTCTGCATCACCTTTAGCAACATTAGTGTCCATAAGTTCATTAAGTGCATTATCAAGTGCCTCATACTTAGGTGCCATCTCTTTCTGCATCATTGACTGTGCCTTCATTGACTGATTAGCATCTGTTGTGGCTCCAAGCTTTATAACCTGCTCATCAATCTCCTTATATTCAGCCCATGCCTTATCAATCTTGTCCATACATTCCTTGCCAGCCTTACCAGACATTAAAGGTCTTATCTGTTCAAGCTTGGCTTCAAATGCTTCGACATGCTCATCATGCTGCTGTTTCATTGAGTTGATAAGACTTACTGAATCATATCCTACAATTCCTCTTGAAGCTCCCCTTATCTCTGCTGCCTCAGACATAGCTGTTGCAATATCTCCCTGAGGGAATGCATAACGCTTCAGCACCTTACGGTAATCCATAGACATATATATCATCATTACACTTATAACAACTGCAACTGCGAAAAATGATATAATTATTAGTCTGAATACATAGCCCAAACGTTCCTTTATCTTCATGTTATTCATTTTCTTAAACATCTTATAACTCCCACCTTTCCATACGCGTCATTTGTACAATATATTTAATTGTTCCCTGTTTCCATTCAATTAATATATTATTCCTAATTCTAACTTTTTTCAAGGTATTTTCACAAAATACTCATATGTAATTGTCTGAGTCCGTCTATTTCATCACACAATTCCCTGCTTGAGCAAGTAGAACAATCCATCGTAAGACCGTTAAAAATGTTGTTTAACGAGTCTGTTATCTGTTCACATCTGTGAGCTTCATTCTTTAAAAATGTATAATCTATCTTCTGGTCCGTGACAAAATATATGCTTACAGCCTCAACCTCAGGACGCTTCCTATAGGCATTGATAAGCCCCTGTCCTACCGATGCAAAGTTAATCCCATGCGAAACTGCTTCATTACTCACTCTCACCGGCTCTCTTTCCCTGACTGCTGATATTCTCATCATATATCCTTTAGGAAATGCATGGTATCTTACATAATCAGTTGCCCTCATTGAAGCATACAGTGCATTATCATCATGATTCTTAATATATTCACTATCCAGCCTGATTACAGTAATTCTTGCATATGATATATCATTCCTGATATTACACAGATCATCTCCAACAAGATACACAGCATCTTCCGGCACAAGTTTCTCATCCTGTGTAAATGCAATGGCACTCACTGCCTGATTGCTTCCACCGCCAAGCTCATAAGCCATCTCACTTTTAAGGATAAGATTCTCTTTCCCAGTCATCTCCCATTCTTTCTGTAATGGCAGTTTCTTAGCACCGTGGCTTTCAAGCATGGATATAAGCTTCCTTATCTCTCCATCATATAAATCCATTGGATGTTTCTACCCTTCCTGTTATTCTTTCTGTGTATCCTGTTCTTTCTTTTTCTTTACCTCACGCCTGTTCTTTGACCAGTTATAATATGCAGTAAGCGGCTTGATTAAAACTGCCGCAAATTTCATATCAAGATTAAAGAAATATATAACAAGAGTCAGAAGAAACAATGCAACTAACACGATTGCTATAATAGCAAGCACTTTTAATACTATCATACGTTACTTCCCTTCTGTCTTGCATATTCTGCAGCACCTAATGCTCCCATAAGCTGTGGGTCTGTCGGAAGGTCCACTACATTAATCTTAAGCACCTTTTCTATTGCTTTCTTCAAGCCCTCATTCTTGGCACATCCGCCTGTAAGTGTAACGCTGTCAGCCGCACCGGCTTTCTTAGCCATAACAAAACACCTCTTGGCAACCGATAACTGTATTCCTGCTGCAATCTCTTCCATAGGCTTACCCTCACCCACTAATGAGATAACTTCACTCTCTGCAAATACCGCGCACTGTGCTGTTATTGGAATCACATTCTTCGCTGTAAGAGACAGATTAGAGAATTCATCTAAAGACATCTCAAATGCTCTTGCCATAGATTCAAAGAATCTTCCCGTTCCTGCTGCACATTTGTCATTCATCGCAAAATTAAGCACGGTTCCATCAGTGTCAATCGCAATCCCCTTAACATCCTGACCGCCGATATCAATAATCGCCTTAACCGAAGGGTCAGTTACATGTACGCCCATGGCATGACAGCTTATCTCTGATATATTCTCATCTGCAAATGGTACTTTGTTTCTTCCGTAACCCGTACCAATCAGATATGTAAGTTCCTCTGCGCTGTTTAAACCGTCAACCTGGCTTACAGCCTCATCAAGTGCATCCTTCGCACTAAGCACGGGATTAATCCTGCTTCTCTTAGTAACTGCAGCTAAGATTTTTCCATTCTCATCTATAATTACGCATTTGGTATATGTACTTCCTGCGTCACAACCACCGAAATATTTCATTCTGCTATCCTTTCCTGCCACATATGCAGCATACATACTTCTTACCAGCTCTTAGAATCGTCAAAATCCTCAAGTGACGGGTCAAGCGGCTCTTCCCTGAAAACAGTTCTCATGTATCTGTTAATCTCCGTTCTCATGTCTCTTCTTGTTCCATCCTCAGGACACATAAGATTGTGCGTTACCCATATTAAATGAATTCCATGTTTTCTCGCTTCTTCCTCAAATAGACCATGATATCCTGACATTGATTTGCAGCCCATATGAACATACATGATTACTATATCAATATTAAACATTTCGCAGAAACGCCAGAGTGCCTCTACGCCTGTCTCATAACCGCCGTTAGAGCGGTTTCTCATAATCATGTTCTCATACAGATATGCAAGGTCTAACATTGCCTGGTGCTTATCCTCTGTGTTGACCATCTCTGTAGACACCATACTTAACATATCCGCAATAGTAACAACGCCCCAGCAGTTAAGAAGCCAGATCGGGAGTGCTGTGTAATACGCAGCCTGAACGCCCCATGTCATGGCTCTGTGGCGGTACTCCTTTGCCGCCATCTCTTTATTCTTATATGCATCAAGCGCCATCTTAGTAAGCTTTTTATCCATATCAAGGAATGCCTGATTTCTTCCACCGGCAGCCTGATATACGCCATATCTGTAGAGTGCAAGTGTTACGCCCATAACCTGCGGATAATCTGTCTTGGAAATCTCCATCCACTCTAAGAATTCCTCTGTCTCTGCATTAAACCGCTTCATACTCTTAAAGAATGCATCCCAGTCGAACTTCTCGCCAGTCTGTTCCTCTATGAAATGGATTGCATTGACAACCTCTTCTGCCGCATACTCCTGTACACTTTCCTGCCTGTGTCTTATTGGCACAGCAAGCTGAAATGTAGGAATCTTAAATGACCTTGCTTCAATCCCGTTACCCATAAGGCTTCCGTCACATGTCGTATTACACTGCACCGCACAACAGCCTATAAGTGGGAAATCATCAGCCAGTGCAACGCCAAGCTCAGCCGCCGGCATAGGACAGACATCTGACGGAACACCATACTGATGTGTAACATCAACATAATAGCTCACTCCATCCTGTGACATCATTGAGCTTGTATACACGGCAGGGACTTCCACTGATAGCCATGTAAGATTAGGAAAACCTCCCATCAGAGTACTCATCATATTTTCATCAAAAAGGACAATCTTGCTGTTTAGCTTCTTATCATTACCAATAGCCGGGTCTGCCTTAAATATCTGTCCAAGCATCCCGCATATATCAGTAACGATAAGTCCCAGTGCCTGATGCGCCATTCTAAGCTGAGTTCCTCTCATGCCCTCTGTATGCCTGTCCATGAAATCAGGCAGTGCAAGATAATTAATCATCCAGCGGTATCTGAAGAAGCCCTTCATGTTATTAGGTTTTATTATAAATGTAATTAAAGTCTTCCAGTATCCAAGCCACCTTACATAGTCATACCATGTATCTTTCAATCCGCGCCATTCTCTTCTTCTCTTCGGCTTTTTGCCTGTATAGAATCTGCCGAGTGGCTCGCTTCCTATATTCTTAGACATATTTATAATTTCCTTCCTGCATTGATACGCTTAATCTCAAGGCTCTCGACAAATGCCTGTATTCTTGTTCTTAACTGTCCTGAAGTTCCAACAGCATAAGGTCTGTCGATTGAAAGCACTGGATAGCCGTATTTTTCTTTCATGACATGGAATGCCGAAGCCCTCTCATAGCCCCAGTAATCACAGAATTTAATCTGCTGATATATAAGGCCATCCGCCTTATACTCTTTAGCTATTGCGTCAACATACTCCTGTCTCTCGATAATCTTTTCTGTATTCATGAACCTTGGACACTGTCCCCACTTCATATACTGTCTGCATATCTGTGTAAGAACATCCTCTGTATCGTTAAGAATAATCTCATCTCTTCCCGGAAGTGAACCAAAACAGAATCTGTCAGCCACAACCAGTGCACCTGCCTCCTCAGCAAGCTTTATAAGCTCAGGGTTATCAATCTCTGAACCAACCATTACGACCCTTGCCCTGTAATTACATTTTTTATCAGGTTCACGTGTCTTAAGCTCCTCAAGTGTTTCTTCGAGCTTTTCTATAAGTGCCTCTTTCGGGCAGCAGTAGGTTGCAAGACACAGAACCGCGAATTCATACCCAGTAATTCTTGGATTATCTTCTTTTCTGTAATCACCGATGCTTCTTATAAGCCGGCTTATCTTATTCTGCAATTCTACTGACTTTCTAAGTGCATCATCTGATATGTCTATTCCATATGTATTATTAAGCGGTTCAAGCACATGAAGTCTCATCTGCTTAACAAAATGTCTTAACGCCGTCTCATCATTCTTCATCGGAACATCTGAATATTCCACAAAGAATTTTTCCTTCTCTATAAGGTGCTGTCTCTCAATATTCTCTACGCACCTGTTCATCTGCGCACATGCATCCGGCGCAATTATACAGTCAAGAAAGTTAAATCCGCCCTCAATTGCTCTCTCTAATATCGCACGACAGCCCTCGCATAGCATACTGCTCATGTAATATGTACCCATCTCAATAGAACCTGTACGTGGTGCACGCAGTCTTACCGAAAAGCTGCCCGGAAGATTAATAAGCGGCTCCGGTATCTGGAAACAGACTGCACCGATTGCAATATCACCTTTAGCCTGTGCCTGCCTTACAAGGTCGTTATTCACGTCCTCCAAAAGCTTCTCAAAATAATACAGATTAGCTAAATCCTTCACATTTGCCTCCTCTTACAATATTCCCATATTAACAAGTGCTTTCTTTGCACCCTCAACAATAATCGCATCATCAGGAAGATTGAATACATTTTCACCAAGCACATCTGCCTGCGCAAGCTTGGAATCGCTCTGTATTACTGAAAGCAGTTCAAGGTCGCCGATATCCATAAGCTTCGCAACCTCCATATCCGGTATTCTGTTAGCGATGACTCCGATTCTGTCATACATCACAAGCTCATCTGCAACTTTCTTGATTGTCTGAACAACCTGGCATCCCTTCTTGCTTGCGTCAGTAACAAGCAGCAGATGTGTAACCTTCTCCATAACTCTTCTGTTAATCTGCTCTATTCCTGCTTCTCCATCAATTACAACATAATCAAACTTATCTGAAAGCATTGTGATAACTTCTTTAAGATATGAATTAATCTTGCAGTAACAGCCTGCTGTCTCAGGTCTTCCTATTGCGATAAATGCATATCCATCCTGTTCAACGACTGCATCCATTATCTCGTATTTGGCTTCTCCAAGTAACTCCACAGCAGTCTTGGTATCTCCGCCTTCAACATTCTTGATTACTTCTTTTCTTATATCATCTATAGTCTTATCAACCTCAACATTAAGCACTGTAGAAAGTCCGACCGCCGGATCAGCGTCAATCGCGAGTATCTTCTTGTCAGGATATGCCTCAACAAGAAGCTTTACAATAACTCCCGCTAAAGAAGTCTTACCAACTCCACCTTTTCCTGCTACTGCTATAATCTGTGTTTTCTTATCCATTATTGTTCTCCTTAAAATATTTCGAATTTAATTCTTAATTATCAGTATCCAAAAAATGCACCAACGCCATTCACAAGTCCATTGGCAAGCATTTCTAATGTTTCATCACTATGGTCTGAGCTTGCATTCCCAAGTTCCATATCAACTGACGGAACTGTACTGTATGATGTCTGTGTCAGATCTATCGCCATGCTTCCAGAACCATGAATCTTTGCACCTTGTCCACGAAGTCCGTCAACAAGTGATGCCCCAAGTGAATCATGCTGCTGCCAGTGGTCTGCCACAGGACTCATATTCTTAATTGCATCGGGAACTGCTATATAAAAGCATCCCTTATCGTATGAAAGTCCATCACCATCCCAGTGCAATGATATATGACAGTCTGCAACATTGTTACATATTACAGTTCTTGCCACATTATCAAGCTGTACATCTGATGAATCCCTTATCATCAGCACATCATATCCTTCTAACAGAAGTTTATCTCTTAAAATCTCTGCCATCTTAAGTGTTACTTCGCTCTCTGGTGTCCCGTCATAAAATGTCATTCCGCCTGACACCGCCGTTGCTGTCGCAGCGCCAGCCGCCGTACTGCCTCCTGTACTCTTAAGAGAACCATCCGGATGGCACAATGTTCTGACCGCCGAACCTCCTGCCGTTCCATGCCCGGCATTAACTCCGACAACAATGTTCTTTCTCTGACCTGACGCTTTATAAAGAACAGCATAGCCATCACTTATAGCAGAATGGTCCGCATATTCCCATGTTGTATTCATATAAATGTGTTCCAGATTCTCATATATAGGGACTCCGGTATATGGTTCTTTCTGTCTTATATATGGATTCTGCGTCTCCTCCTGCCCTGCATCTGTTTCAATCTGTTCTGTATTCTCTTCAAAATCGCTTTCTGTCTGCTCTGTGCTTTCTGTTTCTGCTGTCTCCTCAGCAGACTGACTGCCTACATCTGAATCCTCGATTCCGCTTCCAGTCATATCCTGACTTGTTTCTTCAATGTCCGATTTATTCAATTCTGATGAAACATCAGTATTATTCTTTTTACAGCCTGACACCATCGTCACAGTAACTATCAGCGACATTATAATAGCTGCATATTTAGCAGCATTTGTCAATCTATTCATCTGTATCCTCCGGCCACACTGAACCTTCATCAAGTCCGTTATCAGTAAGCCATTTATCTTCTACTGTAATATATTTCTTAGCGCCAGCTTCATCAACAAGCATAACAGAAACCCTGGGTGTCTGCCCTTCTGCAAGTTCTTCACACCCATAATCTCCGTCAAATATCTGTTTTATCTTCCACATAACAATCTCCGTTTCAAATACTTAATGTTTTTATTATAAAACATTTTTACAAAATATGCTATAATATATCCATTATGAAAGTACGGCGTACATGATGGTGTAAGCTATGATGTTGTATGTAACTAGGACGAGACATGTGGTGGATAAGTCCTGTCACTGGCGTAAAAAGTTACATTGGCAAATGCTCCGCCAATTCATTCACTGCTAAGAAATTCGCTAAAGTTGATGGTGATGATACCGACAGGGTGCTGGTGATAAAGTAATAATAAAATGGACTTTCCCACGGATTTACCGTGCAGAAAGTCCATTTTACTTTTATTTCAGTTTATCTTACCCCCAGATAAGCTTCTCCCAGAATTCCTTATCCCTGGCATACTTTAATATATCCTCTTCTTTTTCGTTATCGAGGTAATCCATAACCTTGTTGTAATCTGTCGGATTTTTAAAATCAATCTGCCACAAAAGTGTGCCTACTCCGTCCTTAAATTCCTTACATGTAATTCCCTGCTCGGTATATGCAGTAACTGTCCACACTTTCTCTCCTGATTCATCATCACATGATGCACTTTCTGTTGCACCTTCTGTCTTGCTTACGCCTTCTGTTGTGTCTCCTGTAAGCATAAGCTCCTGAGACTTGCTAAGGCTGTCCTGTGCTTTTTCATTGGCAATAGCTGCTTTATGAAGAATTGTCTGATTCTCTGTTTTCATATCATATGTCCAACTGTTTTCTTCTATCCATTCTTCATCCTCAATCTTTACATCAGATGCGAATCCATTGGCTGCTGCACTCTGTGCTGCGCTTGAAGCCGCATTTGCCTTCTGCCCTGCCGGTGCATTAGCTGCTGCCTTAGAAGCTGCTTCATCCTGAACTTCCTTAAGCTTTCTGATTTTATCCTTGATTGCATCAATATTCTGGTCAAAACTGTTTAAAAGCTTTTCCCATTCTTTGTCTGACATATCCCGCCAGTCCTTTTCCTCAAGATCGTCTGCTGTAAGCTCATACTGCTGTTTGAGCATTTCAATGAGATCCGCTACAAAATATCTTTCACCCGTTGCCTCATTTTCAAGTTCAATACCTGAGCCAGCCAGTACAGCATTCCAGTTTTTCTTTTCAGTTAAAGCTTCATCCAGTGAATTGTATGAATATGCCATATCATCTGTCAAATGTTTTAAGGCATTCCAGCTTCCCCATTTGTATGAACCTTCACTGGTTGAATCTGCATACTGGCAATATGCAAACATTTCCACAGCACTTGCATTGGATGGATCTATCTCGGAAAGATTAACATCATAATCCCTGAATTCATTTCCACCCAGTGCAATGCTTACTCTTACAATCGTGTCCTCACTGTCCGGATTAATAATCTGGGTTGCCCTCATTCCGTAGCCGGTATCCCCCACATTTAAGAAGCCAATTCCTAATGATTTGTACTGGATATTATTGTCCGGCTTCATAGATTCTTCAAAACCGGTGTCACCTTTGCCAGTTTTGGTTGTTCTGAAACTGTACTCTGAATAAGCACCATACCTCATTTGTGTGTTAATATTCATGTATTCTCCTTTCTGCAGCCGCTCAGTCAGTCGCAGCCGCGCCACTTTCCAGAAAGGTCCAAGTGGCATATTCTCATCGCTGCTCGCGCGAGCAGCTCATACGCCAGAACTTTGTTCCGGCGTTGTCGCGGTGCTCCTCGAATATCCACAAAAAGCCAGCAGCCTGTGCAAGCACAGCCGCTATCTTTTTATGCATATTCTCATCGCTGCTCGCGCAAAAAAACGCATTCATCCAACAGCTTCAATCCATTGAATAAATGCGCCTTCCATGCCTAATATATATCGGCATTATTTCATATATCATTATAGTAATTCAGAATTTCATTCCATATTTTTTCAGGTCAACCCTGCCATTAACAACCTCAATTCCATCCTCCATAAGCAGTTCTGCCTGTTTTCCGGCTCCGCCAAATGCGAATTCACCAGCAAGCTCTCCCTTTGAATTAACCACTCTGTAACACGGAATTCCTGATGGGTCTGGATTCTTATGAAGTGCATTGCCAACCGCACGCGCCATCTTCTTATCGCCTGCAAGCTGCGCAATCTGTCCATATGTTGCAACCTGTCCTCTAGGAATCTTCTTAACAGCTTCGTATATCCTCTTAGTCGGACTGTCAGATACAAGGTCATAACTTTCCGCAATCATGCGTCTGATATCTTCATCAGGAACAGTTCCATCAAGAATAATAGTATTCCAGTGTTCCTTATTCTGATGCCAGCCTGCAATCACAGAAGAATATGTACTTCTCCACAGGTCGCGCCACTCAGGTGAAACCTTCACATTAAGATTGATATATCCATTGCGTTCATATGCCCATAAAAATGCTTTCTTGCATCCTTTAACTCTTACAAGCTGCCAGTTCTCATCATGAAAAGGCGCTTCCTGATAAGTGTCAGGAAAAGAAAGTCCATATGCAAGTGCTTCTTCCCTAGTCGTCATGTTATTACCAGTCCTTCATAACATTTGTTAATATAGTTCTTAATTGAAGTCATTAATTATATTTGTAGAAACCTTCCCCTGTAGACATACCAAGCTTACCTTCATCAATATACTTCTTGAGAATAGCTTCCATCTTCTTGAAATTATACGGCATCATCATCTTCTTAAGAAGTGGAGAGAATATTCCCGGAACACTCTGATACTGGTGAACAATATTGTATGCAGTATTAAGTCCTACTGTATCAAATATCTGGAAAGGTCCTTTAGGTGCTCCTGTTCCTCTTGTCCATGCAATATCAATGCTTTCAGGATCAGACACTCCTGCAGCATACAAATCAAGCCCGCTAAGAAGGAATGGAACCAGCATAGAATTAAGCAGGTATCCGCTCTTTTCCTTTCTTACAGGAAGTCCAATCATTCGTATATCGTTAGCAAACTGCATTACTTCGTTAAAATACTTCTCATCAGTCTGAGCCTGTGTCATAACCTCAGCAGTGTTATTCTTCCATATAGAATTAGCAAAATGTAATGACAGATATTTGTCTGGTCTTCCAGTATATTTTGCAAACATCGATGGAAGAAGTGTCGATGAATTGGTTACAATCACAGTCTTGTCCGGAAGAAGTGGTGAAAGCTTTTCATAGAAAGCAATCTTATCCTTTTCATTCTCAGCCATAGACTCAATCACAAGGTCTGCATCAGCAACAGCCTTAGCCATATCAAGCTCAAGCTTGAGATTAGCGTATGCATTCTCTACTTTCTTAAGACACTCTTCCTTGTCAAATGTATCTTCATCCGCAAGTCCTGCACACCACGCATTCTTATCCTCTGCCATCTTCTCAATAGCTTCAATATAAGTCTGCTTAAGATGGTCAATCTTAGGCTGTGTTCTTCCAATAGACCCCTCGCTTCTTAACCAGATAGTTACATTAAATCCACAATATGCTGCCTGAAAAGCAATCTGGCTTCCAAGCACTCCGCCTCCGGCAACAACAACATTAGAATATTTCATCTCTTATTCCTCCATTTCCCTACTCGCTCTTACAACATATCTTATCTTTCTTAACACCTTATCTGGTTTAGTTACAATGGCAAAAAACCATCTTGCAACCCAGCAGAAAGGCAGAAAAACCGGCATTTTCTTTAAGAATGGAAATGTAAATTTCATTCTTTCTAAAGGTGGGAATACATTAAGCCAGAATCCCTTGATACGACCATTTTTCTTAATTTCATTCTTAACTGAGTTATACACTGTTCCATAAGTTCCACTAGACAGCACATACTTGGCTGTTTCTTCTATCTCCTCACTAAATCTGCCGTCTTCAAACCAGTATTTCTCCAGAGCAGTAACTTTCTTATAAAAATCTGACAATCCAAGTTTTTCAAGCTGCTTGTATACATAGACCATATTCATATCAGGCATGGCATTGTTCATAATATATATATCCATGACTGAGCGTATACCAAAACCGCCTCCCTGAAAATGCTTTGAAAAATGTGCAATATTATACACATAGAAATCCTCATGGCTTAATGCTCTCTTATATTATAAGTTTATTATTAATTTTCTCAGCCAGACAAAAAAGTTTATTAAATCTCATTATGGTTCAATCGACTTTTTAACTCCAAAATATCATGCTTTATTTGTTCAATGACTATCTTAAATTCCTCATCGCTTTTCCCCGTTGGATCTTCAAGTCCCCAATTATCATCAAATGGTCTGCCTATAAATGGACACC
>OODO01000023.1_pt1 | contig 143587 bp, 134 predicted proteins | sample 1671261 | NCBI WGS metagenome assembly OODO01 (sample SAMN06348138, study PRJEB24527) | human gut metagenome | biome: human gut; feature: ankylosing spondylitis patient; material: feces | host: Homo sapiens | place: China | collected 2015-10 | reverse complement strand
GTTTATTATGAATGAGTTTGGTCACCCATAATATAATGAATAATTCTATTTGTACGCTGTTTGACAACATTTTAATTGATATACATAAGTTTAAATCACTTCGATGTCATAAATAATAAAGCAAGAATGATGTCTGCATTAAATTGGTTGAATTTAAATCAAGAGCGTGAGTCTTTCGATAAGCAGTTGTTTTATAGTATATTAAAAGAATTAACACCCAAATGGCATTCTTACAGACAAGGTAAATCTATAAATTTAACTACGATACAAAGGAATCTTTCACAAAGTATAGCTAAAAGGAAACAAAAAATTAGCGGTGTTGCAGGGGCTGGTAAAACACAAGTTCTTGCAACTAGGGCTGTAAACGCTCAAATTAGAACTGGTGGTAATATACTTATTTTGACATACAATAAAACTTTATCCAACTATTTACGATATCGCATCAATGATGTAAGAGCCGATTTCTATTGGAACAAGCTACATATTAGTCACTATCACCATTTTTTTAAGGAACAGGCTCAAACTATTGGGAAACATGTATATTTTAATTCATTTGATAATACAACCTTTTTTGATAATAAAGAAAATGATATAGAACATTTTGATGCCATATTTATTGATGAAGTTCAAAGTTATAAAAGTGAGTGGCTTCAAATTCTTTATAATAAATTCCTGAAAGAAAATGGTGAGTTTGTAGTTTTTGGAGATCCTAAACAGAATATATATAATAGAGATACTGATTCAAATGGAGATATTCGTATAGGAGTTATTGGAGGAGAATGGAATCGGCAATTAAGCAAATGCCACAGATTTGCAAACAATCAATTGACAAGTTTAGCCAAGAAATTTCAAAATGATTTTGGTTTTATAAATGCTGACAATTTTGAAAAAGCAGAATTGCTCCAAGATGGTATGTTTACTTGTTTAAAGTACATGTATAACAATTCAGGCATAAATATAAATAAGTTGACACAAATTATATCTAGTATATTAAGAATTGAAGGCTTTGATGTCAATGAGACAGTAATTTTAGGTCAAAATTCTATTATCCTAAAAGACATAGAATACAACTATCGGAAAACAACAAATGAGGCAACCATAACAACATTTATACCAATAGATGAAAAAAATAAATTAAAGGATGACACAGTAAAAAAGTTGAAATTCACTATGATGGATAGAGGATTAAAATTCTCAACAATTCATAGTTTCCAGGGATGGGACGCTGCAAATGTAATTATATTATTACAACCTGAGGGTGATGGTAACGGTTATACAATAAATAGTTCACTAAATAAACCAGAAGTAATATATACGGCTATAACGAGATCAAAGCAAAATATAGTAATTATAAATAATGGAAATACGTTATATCATAATTTCTTTAAAAGGAATATGATTAATGAGGACTACACAAATAAATAGAAAAATAATGGATAATATATATGGAAACCAGTGTGGAAGTGATAATGCTTTCATCAGGAAAGCAAGGCTCCTCCAGTCCATGTACAGAGTGGAGATAGGTGAAGAGGAAGGATTCGGACCTACAAGAGCCTCCAAACGGAAATACGGGAACATGATCAGTGGTGGTGAAGTGTCCGGAAAGAACTTCCTGATGAAGGAGACTTTCGAGTATGCCAAGGAAAGAGTGGCCGAGAAAAGTAAAAATGAGACAATAGACGGGTTCAGGCTGTTCAATAACCTGCTATCGAGCCAGCCGATGGCATTCAACCTGTTCCATCCCCTGATGTTACTGTTGAAGCAGGATCCGGCAATGGTTACGCTTGCCGTGAGGTCGGTCTTCAGGAACTTCCCGGTATTTGAGGTGACGGAAATCGGTCTGGAGTTTATTCCTACACCGATTGACAAGTACACGAATGATAAGTCTGCCATGGATGCGTATATCCGATTCGTGGATAATAAGGGCGGCAAGCATATCATCGCCATCGAGACGAAATATACGGATGTGCTCGGAGTGAACGAGGCCAGCCGTTGTGAGGAGCAGAAGCAGATGCTCGTTGATACCGGTCTGTTCAGTACGGACTTTGAGGAGCTGTTGATGGGAGGTAAAGTAAAACTTACGCAGATTTACAGAAACCTTTTGCTTACAGAACGGTACAGGATGGTTGAAGGACTGAAGGATTCGTATTCAGTAGTGCTTTCGCCAAAGGAGCATCCGTCAACCGAAGAGGAAATCAGGTCGGTTACGGAGTTCCTGAAGCCAGAGTATGCCTATAAGCTGAGTGCTGTTACTTTGGAGGATTTTGTGGATGCGATGATACAGTATCTGCCGGAGTATTATGCTCATGTCTATGAGAGGTTCAGGGGGAGATACTTAGAGTTTGGGAAGGTGGATATAGAACTATATCAGAACAGATAAGAAAAAGTAATAATATGTTACATAGTACATACGCACATAAATATACTTATGAGGATCCTAAAACTTCCTCTGTTTTCGAGAACCTTATGTTGTTGCCAGATAATGTATTTTGGCACATACTAAAGTCTTCTTGTTTCTATAATGAAAGAATGTTGGTTAATTCAGGTAAATTATTATCTTATGAGTTTTGGTCACATTGGGATAATACTGGTACAGATAACAATACTTATGTAGAGCCTGATTTATTTATACGTTTTGAAGAATTTGATGTAATTATTGAGGCGAAATACGGAGATTATGGTGGTCAGTATTTGAAACAATGGACTCAGGAATTAACAGCATATGATAATGAATATGGAAAAGAAGAAAAGCCTGTAATATTCATTGCAGTAGGAGGTAATATGTCAATGGATATTGAAGAGATAAAGGTACGTAGTAGAAAGCATTTAATTTTCAAATGCAATTGGCTTTCTTTGTTAATAGCTACGAACAAATATAGAAGCGAATTGAAAAGGATTAGTGTTCCTGATATGAATATTTCAGCTACACTGCGTTTACTTGATAATATAATACTGGCCTTCAATATAAATGGTGTGTATAATATAGACTGGTTCAATACCATGGCAACGGAAAAGAATATAATAAATTCATCTTCAATAGATAACTTAAAAAAATACTTTACGATATGAAAAAAGAGATTGACAATATATTCGTTGATGTAAGAAATGCATTCAGACTGCTTTCAAGATACCAGAAACGTATACTTAACATAGTAAATTATATCAGAGAACAAACACCATATACTGATATGTGGGGAAGCAAGAACTGGTATAGTGACGAGATTAAAAATAGAAGGAACAGCCCAGACAAGGAATATGCAAAATTGAATGTCTTTAAGGATATGTGGGGGCTAGACTTTCTGTATGGTCATTTCTTTGAGTATTATTTCGGAACTATAAAAATAGGGAAACATACTATAGAAATGTCAGTATTCCAGGTTTCGGATGATGGATATTTTATATCCAATGATGAGAATAAGCATATGACAGATGTTTCTTCATATGCCAATTCTGAAGTGTCGCATTCATATATAGTATTCAATGTTTCTGTATATACTACCAAATTCTCACAATTATGGTTAGGTGATCCGAATCGACCAAATGAATCACAAAAAGATTTCTTGACTCGTTTTTTGGAGTCATCAAAAGATACAATTATAACTTCAACAGATAAGGAACATACCATTTTAAAGAAATATGAGATGCAACGCTTTGCATCACAATCAGAGACGGATAAGGTAATATCAGATTTTGCTAAACTTGTGAAGGACAACACGGGTGTAAAATTCTTTAAGGAGAATTTTTATAGAAGTGATGTCTTATGAAGAAGTAACTCTTATTAACCTCCATAAAAATAAATAGTGAACTTTTGCTAATCAACATACTGAGTGCTGTTTCTTTAGAGGATTTAGTGGATGCTATGATACAGTATCTTCTGGAGTATTATGCTCTGGTTTATGAGAAGTTCAGGAGAAGATACCTGAAGTTTGGAAAGGTGAATTTGAATTTGTAATATAAGTATGAAATCTTTAGTAAAGCTAATATGATAAAAGGAAAAGATAAGTTTACATCTGCTGAAATATTAGAACTAAGAGAATTGATAGCAGAACGTCAAAATGCTTCAAGAAATTATCAAAAACAATTACGTAACAGAATGCGTAAAATAGGTTTCTTCGGAAGGGATGATTGGGGAATAATAGATTGTACTCTTGAAGATTTAGATGAACTCATTGATACCGAGAGAATAAAGATTATAGATAAGATAACATCTACAATTATTACTGACAAGAGTAAAAGTAAGAACGCCATTATTAACCAAGAAATTAATAAAAATATAGATTCAAACTGGATTAATAGAATCGATTTTGGGAAAATAGAATCGCTTAAAAATGAAGGATTTTATGGATTTGTTTCAGTTAAAAGTTTATTGAATAATCATTCGCAAATACCTACAACAAGAGGAGTATATATGGTTTTGCGTACTATTATGGATGAACCCATTTTCTTGGAGAAAGGTAGTAGTGGATATTTTAAAGGAACAGATCCTAATGTAGCAATAAAAATTTTACAGGAAAAATGGGTTTATAATACACCTGTGGTTTATATTGGTAAAGCTGGAGGTAAAAAGAATAAAACGACATTAAGAAGTCGAATATTGCAATATCTAAAATTTGGACAAGGTAAACCTGTCGGGCATAAAGGTGGACGTTATATTTGGCAGCTAAATGATTCAGAAGAACTGTTATTTTGCTGGAAACCTTTACCAACAGATGAACCGGAAGATGTTGAATCAATGCTGATATCAGAGTTTAAACATCAATATGCCGGGAAAAGACCTTTCGCAAATCTGAATAAATAAAATGAAATGTACAGGGTAAAAAGCATAGAAACCGTATTTGGCTATGCTTCCCTGTACAAATCCTCTTGTTCCGTCATATAGATAAATAATCATGCAGGACATTACAGCACCTATCACCCCATAGTGCATCATGAAAACAAATGTGCAAAAAAATTGCATACCTCTACTATATGGGAAAGAGTGACCATATACATTAAAAAGATAAAATATAACGATAACAATAATCCCTCTCCATTCATAATCCACTCCAAGCCAGGAAGCGAGTCCGGCCATACCAAGCGTCCAAAGGAATCCCAGTACCATACTACGTTGCAGAAGATTTTCAAGAACCATAAGCGTGGCCACACCCAATGCAAGCGTAAACATCACATTATGTGTCCCGTCAGCACCATTCAGTAGAAACCAGGGTATTTCACTGATTACGGCAAAGCCCAGCAGAGTAAAGAAATACCTGTACCTGCTTCTTGTATGGATAAATCCTTCCGCTATCAGGAAGGCAAACACAGGAAAAGCGATGCGCCCGATACAGCGCATCGTTTCGTATAATACGGTACCGTGCTCCATCAGATAGAGAGCAATATGGTCTATCACCATGGAAATCATGGCAATGACTTTCAGGGCACTGCCGCTAAGTCCGAATGCCGGTTTTAAGGTCATATTCATAAATTACATATTTAACTGATACCGAGAAGTTCCTTTACCATATCCTCCACTTCCTGGTTCACACGCTTGAAGTTACGGTTGAGCAGGATTTCCTTCTCTTTGTCGTTCTTGAACTCATAAATTTTGGGTAGAGCCATATAGTTTTTTTCCTCGTCCTTAATCTTTTTCATATCAAAGTGTGTCTTGCAGAAATACTTGGTGGTCTTGAACTCTTCCGACTGCTCGATGTCAAAATGGTCAAGCATACTGTCATCGGTAGCCGTAAAGTCACGTGCCGCCTGTCCGGCCAGCCAGCCTGTTGCCATATCCGCAATCTTGGCAGCAGGAACCAGAAAGTCCATCTTCTCAGAGATTGTGGTTGATACCTTGTGGTCGTTGATGGAAATGGAACGTGAAGTCTGCTTTGCCTTTCCGAACACATCATTCTGTGCCCACTCCAGCGTCTCCTTGTTTCGTGCTGCACCCATGAAGATATTACCGCAGGTGGTGATAATCTTCTGCATACCGACCTTGCCGTAATCTGCCTCCAGCTGCGGAAGCTCCTGGAAACCTAAGGTCACGGCAACCTTGTTGGAACGTGCCGTACCGATAAGACGGTCTATCTTGTGAAAGTACAGTGTCGGAAGCTCATCCACTATGATGCTTACCGGGATATTGCCCTTTGAGTTCACCCTTGTAATCAGTCGGTTCAGAACCAGGGCATTAAGAGAACCGATAACCTGTTCCTTTTCCGGGTCATTGGCTATTACCAGATAGCTCGGATTAGCCTTGTCAGAAATCTTCAGGTCGAAATCATCCCCGGTGAATACCCAGTAGGCTTCCGGAGATACAAGGCGTGCGGCATTTACACGTAGCGTACCGACCATACCTTCCAGCTGGTCATTGGCCTTGTTCTCGTATGCACTCTTGAACGGAGCCATCAGTGAAGCAATCCTGTCATCCTGCATCAGGATATTGAATACCTGGTCGTATGGCTTTCCCAAGAATGAAAGCACATGCGGCATGTCCGAGAACTCACCGGTTACGGTATCCGGTTCCACTTCATTGCCATGCTCGTCCTCATACCAGCACCTCTGAATCAGAATCTTCCTGCCGGTCCGGTCCTTATAGCTGTATCCGTTCAGGTCAACAAACATACGGTCCTCGTCAGTCGATACGTCATTGCCGTTCTCATCCACGAAATCAAGCACCACATTGCCGTCCTTGTCGATGGCATTGAAGTCATCCCAGTTGCGTATGACAATCTCCAGCTTCTTTCCCTCCAGTGATATGAAACGCTTCAGTTTCCTGCCGTTCCTGAATCCTACCGGATGGAAGTTTACAAAGAAATAGATGATGGCAGCCAGGAAGTTTTCCGCAGAATTAGTGAAGAATGCTTCCGATCCGCCCTTCTTCTCTCCACCTCCCTTGTTGAGCGAGGCCAAAAGAGTAGCCGCCGTTTCAGAAGCGGCAGCCAGATCCGGGATATATTTCCGCTGAATCGGATTGATACGGTTGGAGTATTCCACATCGGTAAAATTTACTATACGGAATCCGCAGTTCTGAGGCAGTTTACCAGCTTTCCTGTTCTTACAGTACTGATAGAAAAGCGTCTGTGCAAGTGTCGGAAACTTGAAGTCATATACCATCATGGCAAATCCCTTTGCTGAATGCTGCCTGATGAACGGGTCAATGATACCGAAAGACTTACCCGAACCCGGCGTACCCAGTACAATCGTGCCACGGAACGGATTGATGATATTGATCCATCCTTTGTGCATTTTCTTTTTCCAGTAGTATATCATTGGAATGTTCACCGAATAATCATTGCTGACCAGTGTTTCAGACTGCTGGAACGATTCGTTTTCAAAATTGAAACGGTCCTCACCAACCTTGTAGTTGTAATACTTGGCAATACCGTCCAGTCCCTGATGTACCAGCATGGTGCCGACTACCGAACAGACTGCATACATAAGCCTGTTGGCCGGAAATCCCAGCCAGCTGAATCCGAAACTCATGCCGTGGAATACAAAACAAAGCCCTACAAGTGTCAGACCGGCCAACACAGGATAGATGACCATTGTCCTTACATTGAACTTCAGGGACTTTTCAGCCTTTGTGCCGATACAGACAATACAGATGCATATCAGTTCGGCCACCTTGCATCCCGATACTGAATTGAATACCTTGAAGCGTGCCAGCAGGTCGAGTACGAACTGCGTAACCCTGTTGTCTGCCGTAACAGGCAGGTTCATGATGATTTCAATAATCAGAAAGATATATATGCAGCTCCTGAAGTAGTTGTACATCTGCTGCTGTTCCCTTGTCTCCTCAAATGCCATACGCTCTACCTGTATATGAATTTACTAAAATGGAACCTTTATACCCAACAGCAGACCATTGCGGAAAGTATCCCCATGCAGGAAGTTCACATTGTTCTTCTGTATGACAGAGAACTCCAGTCCGCTGCGGAACACATAGCTGTATTCAAATCCGGCCTCCAGCCCGAAGAAGAACTTCTTCTGTACCGCACCGAACTGAGGCCCCAGACGAAGGCGCATCATGCCGTTCTTGTACCGTGCCAGACGGTATTTGTAAACCATACCTCCATCCCAGAAATATCCTTTCCAGAAATTGTGACATACCGGCTTCTGCCAGTGATTCCCGACCTCACCATATACTTCGACCGCATTTCCGTATGAAAGCGGATACTCATAGCCCAAAGTGGCATTCAGCGTACTTGGAAAAAGGAATCCTGTATTGACGGAAACCTTTCCGGTCTGTGCCGATGCACCGATGAATGCAACCGAGCACAACAGAATGAACAGAATCTTCTTCATGGCCTATCTTTTTATGGAATGATCAATATAATAGTAGGGGTAATAGTCGGCACCGTCCAGAATATCCGAGTCGAAGCCGTCCGCATTGAGAATGTCCTCATACTCGATGGTGAGTACCACCACACGTCCGCTTATCTGGTTCTCGGAAATCTCCAGACGGAGTACCTTCTCTTCAGGGAAAGTCAGTTTCGGAATCACAAGCACGTTCCTGTAGTCCTTTTTGAACTTACGGGTGTTGTTCATGGAGAATACCGGAGTAAGCTCTATGGTCTGTGAGTTGGTTGCCTTTGTCTCCTTTTTGTCAGTAAGTTTTACCCTTATTTCTTCAATGTCGTATGCAATCCTGGTCTTGTTTTTCAGCGTATAGTCCAGAAAGAAATAGTCACCGATGGAATAGATATTGTTGATGTATGCCCTGATTCCGTTTTTGTTTGATACAATCTGGTTGAATTTTCTTCTGCTTCCATAGACAGCCCAGGCATATCGTGCAATCTCGGCCATTGGCATGGAAACCTCCGGATTGATATAGGACTGTGTCTCATTATAGGATACATTGTAGATGGTAGAAGCATATTTGGGTGATTCGGTATAGAGGATGTCATACTGTGCGATATGACGCTCACCGATAATGGTGAGTGTACCCAGCAGTTCGTTTTCCTTGTAACCTTCAGATGATATGGAATCATTTTCCAGATAAGGCTTGATGCGGACGATATTGTCTGTACACTGGTTGCCTATAATTTTAGTAGTGGAAATATCCACCATTTTGATGTTCTCCGGCATTACAATGTGCGTGGTCACTTCCCGGTTGATGTATATCTTCTCGTTAGCCGACAGATGTGCGGCGATGCCTGTGATAAGGCATATTATCAGAATAATTCTGGCTTTCATATTGTGAATCGTTATATTATTAAAAAATCATATTAAAACAGCTGTTAGCGTGCATCCTCCGAGTTTATCAGATAAACGATGGTATTGTATTTGATTTTCGCCTTGTTCTTTCTGATATTGGATGATATGGCAGAAGTTGCAGAGTTATACATGTTCTGCAGTGACTGGAGGGCAATGGCCTCCGTAGAAATCCCGGTACTGTAACCGTCACTGGATTCAAAACTTATATTCTGCTGTACCGTATTGGAACCTGCATCCTTCATGAAATCACGGAATGCCGATTCAGGAACATAGAAGCCTTCCATACCGTCATTGTCAAAAACAGAAAGCTTAACCTTGATGAACCTGTCGCCGATAAGGATACTGGTTATGGAAGCCCTGACACGCTGCTGTCCGAAACCGGTTACCGTACCATAGAGGTAAGTACCCTTTTTCAGTCTTGTACCGCTTACCGTCACATCGTCCAGAAGTTTGAACCGCAGACGTGTACCTTCATGCGCCTTTGTAGTCTGGTCAATCATGGCACGTATCAGTTTGTTCTCGGCAAATTCATCCGGAGCAGTAACAGTATTGAACCTGTCGGCATTGGTGTCATCGGACTTGATTACCAGACTCGGACGGTTGCGTTCCCTTTCCTCCTGACGCACTTTAGCTATGGAATCAGCCCTGTGCTTTCTTTCCGCTTCCTCTGCTTCCGGGTCTTTGATACCCAGTCCGCTTTCAATGGCCTTCTGCCGTTCATAACTCCTCCGCTGAATCTCTTCAAGGTCACATGCAAACTCGTCCTGTGAGGAATAGCCCATACCTCCGTAACCCGTTTCACTGTTTCCCGAAGGACCGTTCCCGTAGGCATATGCATTGATATGCTTTCTTGATTCTGCAAGGGAACGCTCCAGTTCTTCAAGTTCTCTCTGCTGCCGCTGTCTTTCAGCTTCAGCTGCATCAAGACGGTTCAGTTCCTCTTCGCTGTAGCCGTGTTCCAGTTCCTCCTTCTTCTGTTCTTCTTCTCCGATACCGCTTACGGCTGTGAAGGCATCCTCGTCACCGAAACGTCTGGACATCTCATACATCTTGTCTCCGGCTTCCTCGGCATTGGCCTGGGGAAGTTCCATGTTGATACGGTCTGTAGCTACCGTTCCGGCAGTCTCCTCACCACCGGAGAAGGTCTGCATCACAAAGTATACCAGTGCGCACAGCGGAACGAATATGACCAGTGGAAAGATATACTTGGGCTGTTTGAAATTAATCTTAATCATGGGTTATCATTGTTTTTAATGGATTTGACTATATTTTCCAGCTGCCGGTATTTGAGGATGATCCGCAAGGAATCCTCACGGCTCTTTACAGGTATGGCAATCATGGAGTCCAGTTCATGACGCAGTAACTGTCCCTTCACCGTCATGTCCGTCAATACACTGCGGTGAATGTCCTTGTTTGCCTGGATGGTACGGAATCCCTGAAACACCGGTTCCATATTGGCAATCGAACTGACATCCGGTTCACTCTGTTTTCCGTTGCCGGAATCTATGGCTACGGTACTTACAAGGAGCAGAAGCAGCGTTCCCGCTACACCTGCGAATGTCGTTTTCGGATGTTTAGCCGCCCATCTGTTGGCCAGTCTTATCCTTGCGGCCAGACGGTATCTTGTTCCGATGACACCCAGTTTGGGCTGCAACCACGACCTGACAAGCAGATGCGTTTTCAGACGGCTTTCCTGTATCTTTTTTCTGAATGATTTCATAATATCCGTATATCAATAGTCCAAATCCCTGTTTTCAAGAGTCCTCCAGCCGGTAATGAGCAGACCGTGCGGATTGTTCCTTGTCCTCGGTACGGACTCGATGTAACCGGTTGTCACCATCGAGCGTCTGATGTCCCTGGTCCTTCGCTTGATAAGCTGCGTACCATAATAGGTAAACTTCCGTTCATGTACGTCAAACTGAATGGAGTCACACATGATGGTGCAGACAGCCGAAGAGGAAATGATGTCCGAGTAGAAACCGTTCTCGTCCATGGCCTGTTTCTGTTTCAGTGCAGTCCCGTCAGCCATATACATTGCTTTCCCTACCGTCCATTTGATATAGTCGTTGTCGGGCGGTAAGTTGAAGAAATACTGGTGGAACAGCTGTATGTGCGCCTTGGCCTCCATGGTGAAGTTGGCTTCCAGCCGTGCACGCTCGGCAAGAAACGGAATGTCTCCGTCAAGTACATAAATCTGCTGCCTTTCCTCGTTGACAAGGGAAATACAGCACCAGACTGTAAAGGCACAGATGACGGTGCAGCCTCCGATTACCGCAAATACCGTCATCATAGCCAGTCTGGTTTTCTGTGCAAGGGATTCAATAAGCATATTGTAAAAAGATTTGAAGTTATTTGACTAATGACCTGACAGCCGAACCTGTTCCTCTCATGGCAGAACCCGCCGCACCTCCGGCCATGGCACCTGCAGTAGTGGTGATACCCATTGCAGCCGAACCGGCAACGGAACCCGTGCCTGAACTTACACCTCCCGGAATCAGCCATGAAGCCACTTCAGGAACGAAGCGTATGATATAGGCACCCACGAGCATACCCATGGCATACATACAGTTGGAGCCTATTCCCTGCAGTCCCAGTGCGCCGATCTGTTCCCAGGAGTTTACCGAGCCATGAAGCAGATGGTCGTATGCCACCAGATCCTGCTGCAGGTTATAAAGAAGGATGAAGTCTATATAATAGATGCACATATAGGTCACGAATCCCCATAACGAGAGGGAAAGGAACTTGGACATCCACTGGCTCCAGGCCGAGTTCCATGGCGGTGCCAGCGAGAGAGCAAACATGATCGGACAGAATATCATCATGATGGCCATGAAAATCCTCTGTGCCACGAGCATCCCGTAATACGACATCTGGAAAATCAGTTCGCCGACAAAGCGTATTACATCGTTTATCCATTCACTGACCTTCGTCTCAGCCGCCACGGCAGCCCTCTGGGCGTAGTTGTTGATGGTCGAGCCCAGATTCTCCACATTATATATAAGCTTGTCCCACCAGGCAGCATCCTGACCGATTTCGGCCACCTGCTTTGCCGTGGCTATGGAGTCCTGCACGGTTCTCAGCCTGTCGAGATATTCACTCTGTTTCTGTGCCACCTTCAGCTCGAAGGCTGCCACTTCCTTGTTCTTTGCCTTTGCCATAGCCCATGTAGCGGACTCCAGACTCTTTCCCGGAACCTGCAGAGCCGAGCATATCCATGAAGAGGATGAAATACACAGGGAAATGCCGATGATGCGCAACAGCTTCATGACATCCATACCACGCCTTCCAAGCATCATCATCCAGCATTCGTATGAACCGACACACAGGGCCAGACACAGACCGAGAGCCTTTGCCATTGAAACGGCATCACCGAGAACGGCCACATTGGGAAATGTCTCCATGGCCGTCAGCAGCTTTTCCAGACTTTCGTCAATGGCCGGAAGTCCTATTGTCAGTGGAATAAACAGTAAATTCATGATTGACTATATTATTTGTTTAATATTATTACTTAAATTATTATCAATTATAGAGAGTGTCTAATAGTGTGTAGCGGCAACGGCACAAAGGTGCGCAGTCCTGTTGACCAGTTCTGCCATCCTGGATTTGGCTTCCTCGTATGCCTTCTGCCGCTTGGCGTTCTCCAGCCCATAACCGACACCGGTTTTGTGTATATAGGCTATATCCGCACAGAGTATTTCATTCTGGCGGCTCAGTTCGTCCACCTGATAGCGGAGCTTGCCGTCACTCTTCTGCATACAGTAGAGCAGTCCGTCCGTGATACAGTCCTGCATACGGTTGAACTCGTCCTTGTAGGTGGCATACATCAGGTCAACATTTCTGTCAGCCTCCCTTGCCAGTTCTTCCTTATACAGTTCCTCGATATATTTGCGCTCACTCTCCACTTTTTTGATTTTCTGCCTCTGCGTCTCTTCGGCAGTCACACGCACCGGCATGATACGTTTTACATCAGACTTTGGTTCCTTGAAACGGACACGGAATCCGGAATTGAACCAGTCCCATTTCCAGTACATTTCCGCACCTGAGTATTTCTTATGCAGGAAAAAGTAATACCAGTCCGGAGCAAAATCCCACGGACCGTTTTCCATAGACTTCCACTGCTTCTGCTTTTCACTGTCACTTACTATGCTTTGGGCATTGGCAACAGTGACTGTACCTGAAACTGCCATACAGAACAGGCACAATAACATAATTCTAACCTGCATATCCCTGATTCCATTTATTGATTACACGCTCAGCTATCTCATTTTTCACATTGGAGTTCAGTATCTCCCAGATATAGTCCGGCTTCCATCCGCAGTCCGTGACAAGGAAACAGTACAGGTTGGCATTGTCTATGATGTACCTTGCCCTGTCGATGGAAGCCTTCAGTGTCATTACCAGATTCAGTTTCTCATCCATGGAAGCCTTCATAAGGTTTATACCCGAAGCAGCTACGGATGCATATAGTCTGTAGCAGTGTTGTATCTCCCTTGATATTGCCACGTTGGCATCGGCATAATACCATGCTACGAAAGGCTTCTTTGATACATGACTGAAGGTATTGCCGGTAAAGTCCTTGTATTCCGTTACCAGCTGATACAGTGAGTTGGCCGTTGAAGAGATTGCACCAGCCAGTACCAGGTACGAATAGGCATTGTTCAGCCTTGTATCCAGAGTGGTCCGGACATCATTGAACTTTTCCGCACCCTTCTCAATGAGCGACTGCTCGCCATAGCTTGTGGCCACTCTTGTAAGAGCCTTGTCCTCGTCCTTCTTTATGGCCTTGTGCAGGGCAATGAGTGCTTCGATGGTCGGCAGGTCTTTGGGTATTATGAAAGCGGAAGCCTTTAAAGGCAGCAACAGCATTATAATACCTGTTGATATGATACTTATATTCCTGAGTTTCATGACAGACACATACATATGAAGAGTTAATAATTTGAAGCAACCAGGCCGTTCCAGTCCTGTACAAGATTCCCCACATGATTCTTCATGGTCACCACATTTGCCCATCCTTCAGGATCTATGGCAAAGAAGAGGTCGTTTGCAGTGGCATACTGTGCCATCAGAACCATCCCTTCCACCTTGTAGCGTATCCTGTTCAGGTCTGTATAGATGCTGTTGGCCAATGTCAGCCTTTCATACCTGTCCAGCAGGTTGTAGCCGTCATCCTTTTTTTCTGCAGTTGCCTGTCCCTGCAACGGATTGGGAATCCTGGCATTGTTCACAATATTGACGAAGTTGCCGACCAGCTGCTGGGTTTCCGCTACAAGATTGCCGAGTTCGTTCAGACAGAGCAGCCTGTTTGAAAATTTGGCCTTGTTTACCGTACTGACAAGTACCGGAACATTTCGCAGAATATCCAAAGCGCACAGACCTATTTCCTTATAATAAAGACTTTCAGTCCCGAAACCGGATATGTTCTCCATGCTCAGCTTGTAGAGTTCCTTCATGGTTGCCATGCTTACCGTATAGAGTTCTACCTTCTGTTTCTTGGCGGCGATGGTATCCACACGCTGGTTGTGCTGTTCCTCGATAAGTTTCTGTGAAGCGGTATTGGCCATGACAATCTTCAGGCAGTTGCGGTCGAATACGATTCTCCATGCAGCAGACATATTGGCTGATGCCGATACCAGCAGTATCGCAATCAGCATGAATCTGAATTTTACCATAGTGACATAACTTTTTGATGTTGGTTGACTTTTCTTGCAAACTCCAGATACAGAAGCCCTCCGTCAGCCTTGCGGTCTTCCTCGATACGGGTGATGGCCTCCTGCAGCGTACCGTACCGGGCAAGATAAATCTTCAGTGCCTCCTTTTCGGTACGTTCTGTGGTGTATGCCCAGTAACATTCCGGTGCTTCCTCTACGCCGTACACATCCGAGTGCTGTCCCCTGCAAATCCACACCTCCTTGAAGTAGCTTCTTCCCTCATGGTTGTTCAGCGCATTGATAGTGAAAATCTGCTGACGCTGTATGTCAGTGAGTCCCAGAATGGCTGCAATATCTTCATACCTGTCCTTGAACTTAGTCTGGTCAAGCAGAATCTTCACATCCGAGTTGTTGATGATGGCCTCCTTCACGATAGGGGAATCAATCACGTCGTTAAGCTCCTGTGTGACCACACCGGCTATTCCGTGGAACTTCCGGACGGTCTTATACAAATACTTTATATATTCCGCCATGGTAGGTGAAGCGATTGCCTTCCATGCCTCTTCGATGATAAGAGCCTTCCGTCCCTTCTTGATACGCATCTTCTGTAGGAACACGTCCATGATAATCAGCACCACAATCGGAAAAAGCACCGGATCATCCTTTATTTTATCTATTTCGAACACAATGAAGCGCTCGTCAAACAGATTAATGTCGAGGTCGGAGTTCAGCGTCATCTCTAGCTCGCCGCCACGGTAGAACTGTTTCAGTATGGCCGCAAAGTCATGTATATTGAAACTGATTTTCTCCAGCTGTGTAATCTGCGGTATGCGTTCCAGGGCAAACTCATAATAGGAATTGAACGATAGTTCCTGAACCTTCAGCCTGCGCTTCTGTTCCTCCATGTGGTCAATCTGCCTGTCTATCTTAATCAGCATGGAATTGTTATAAAGTTCCCTTTTATATTTTTCGATAATGGCAAGTGCACGTTCCTTTTCCGATTCTGTAGCCGCTTCATCATTTATCAGAGCAGTCAGTGAACGGCACTGTCGTATCAGCTTCAGACGGCGTACTTCGGAAGGCAGCAGCAGGGTACGGCTTTCAGCCTTTTCCTGAACCTCTTCCGTATTTATCTGCCTGTCGATGTCCTCCATGCTGTGCGTGTACTGTTCATAGTCATCCTCCATCTTGGCGGCGACCAGCAGTTTCTGCCTCAATGCCTCACGCTCACTGTCGCTGAACCCTTCAAAAGGATTGAAATAGGCCTCATAGTATTCTACTATGGTCTGGTTTATCAGCATGTCCTCAATCTTTGTTGGAAATGCGTTACCCTTGAATATCAGGAATATCAGCGATTTGAGGAAGTTCTTCTTTTCACCGAAATTAAGTTCATATTCCTCCTTCGTGACCTTGAACGGATTCATGGAAATGGGCTTCTCCTTCGAGTAGGCTATGTATGTACCCTTGTAATATCCGCATATGCCTTCGTAGGAATCACCCGTGTCCACCATGACCACATCCGTATTCTGTTCCAGCAGCTGACGTACCACACTGTTCATGTGGAAGGACTTGCCGGAACCTGAAGGACCGATACAGAAGAAATTGGCATTGTCCGTCATTTTTCTTTTGCCTTCCTTGCCGGTAATGTCGATACATACAGGCAATCCCTGACGGTCAGTGTAGTATGTGGTCAGCGGTGTATCCTCAGACTCCTTCAGATGCTCCTTGAAGAAAAAGCACAAGGCAGCATCCGAAAGCGTCAGGAACAGGTCATAGTCCGGGTTGAAGGCATAGCCGTTACCGGGAAAACAGTCCATGAAAAGCTCCAGCTGGTTGTAAGCCGTCCTTGACGGCATGATGCCGCACTCGTACAGTTTGGTCTCCAGAAAGGAAGTTACCGGAGTAACCTTGTCAGGCGGACAGCTCACCAGAATGTTGAAGTTACAGTACACAAGCATGGTACTGTCAACGGCCAGCCTGTCCAGCACTTCCTCAATGTCGGCCTTTGCAATACGGTTGCTCGGGTCCGGCATGGAACCGTGACGCTTCGCCTTGGCCTGTAGCTTGCGCAGCAGCTTCCTCTGTCCCGGTATCTGAATGACCTGGTTGAACACCACACAGTCCGAGTAGGGGACGCCGGTAAGGAAAGAAAGCAGGTCGGTTGCGATACCGTAGCCGTTGATGTTCATCTGTGTATACGGCTTTACCATGGAAGGCAGGTTTATCTCGTCAATGTCCACCAGCGGATAGGAACGGATGATACGGTCACCTGTCCTGAGATATTCGTCCGAAGCCTTGAAGTTGGTCATCGAGAACGGTCCGTGCCGGAACTGGAATGCCATGAAACGGTGACAGTACTCGCTGACTTCCTCTTTGCCGAGCTTTCTGTGCCGGATATGCTTTTCGGTCAGAATATCATCCGTCTTTGATACCTTGGCATGGAAATCGAGCCATCTCTTCGGATCATACTGGATGAACTGGCTTCTCTGAGCCTCCTGAGTGAGGATAAGAAAAGTCCTTATCTCTGTGAACTCCCTTCCCTCGAAGTATCTGAAATAACTCCTTGTCAGGAACTCCGCATCATCAGGCACGTCATGGTGATATGCCTGTCTGCACAGAATATCCTGCTTCTGCAGTGCATATCCCTCACCGATGGTCTGAAGGATATTGGATAGCACGTCATGAAACAGCATGTACTGCTGCGCATCCGTACAGAGCTGCTGGACCGGATTGGTTATCTCAAAGATAACGGACGGCTCGCCTCTGGCCGAGAACAGCACGACATTGCCGTCCGTCTCCTCCAGCTGCGCATAGAGTCCGTCAAAAATTCTTTTCCTTTTGTGTGCCATACTGTATAAAGTGATTTACTGTTCTTTTCTCAGGCTTCTGTAGATATAGATACCTCTTGCCCTCTTCTTGTTGTGGAGTCCACCACGCTGTTTGATGTAGATTGTTATCAGTCCCACCAGTGCCATGACCATCATGGCTATGAATCCTGCAATCTTTCCCAAAGCGATTGAGAAACCGATGAAGCCTACGAATGATACGCCTATGGCTGCCGCTGCCAGAGTGAGGAAACGGCCACGTATGCCCATAAACTCCAGCGGTTTCTGCAATCCCTTGAACACAGGGTATCCTTCCTGATTCATTGTCATGCCGGGTAAGGATTACTGGAAGAACAGCGGAAGAGCTTCCGAAAGTGCGATGAATGCGATACAGCCTCCGATGGTAAGCATGATGGTCTTCTTCACGTCCTGGTCTCCGTTCTGCATCTTGAAATAGACGTTGAAGGCACCGACCAGAACGATAACGGCAGCAATGGCCTTCATCAGGTTCGATACCGGAGTCTGGTAGGAGCTGACTTCCTGGGTGGCCTTGGTAAAACCTGCTGCACCCTTGCTTCCTGCCATTACATTTGATGTGGAAATAATAAGTGCAATGGCCGCCATCACACTCTTCTGTGCAAAACTTGAACCGATGAAACGCTCCGTAAGATTCCGGGCATTTTTCTTTATTATCTGCATTTCTGAAAATTGTTAAAGGATTTCATCGCCAAAGAAACAGATGTCACTAAAGGAACGGTATATATATCAGGCATTCTCACAGCTGAAGATAACGGCACCGAGATCACTGGTACCGGTCTCTGCCAGCCGGTTTATTTCCTGAATGATATTCTCAACCAGAATGCCGTCAGTCATGATGGCCTCCCGGTAAACGTGTTTGGAAGATTCTGATTTGGATGCAGATTTCTCTGTACCATCAGAATTATTGCTTTCATTATTTGATTCGAGATTTTCCGTATTACTCTGTTCTGAACTTTGTTCTTTGGATTCAGGTTCATCCCGGTTTATTCTTATCGGCCTGAAGCTTCGTGCCTCTTCCGATATGTCTATGTCCTCTTCTTTATGGCTGTCCTGCTCGGCATTCTGTGCAGCCTTTGCCCTTTGGAAGTCCATGAAAATCATTGCCGCATAGTAGAATACCATTGCAACGAAGAGAAGGAATACTATCTGTCCGTACTGCATGGCTGTTGTAATATGATGTTGGATGAAAGAGCGGAACTGTCCTGCGGAAGCGGAAGGATATGCAGTCCGAGTCTGATGCCCCGGCTTTCCAGACGTTCCCTGCGTTCCGTAGTGCCTGTATAATAAATCACGTTGTGTTCCTCACTGATGATGTATCCGTTTGACTTCATGTTTGAGCGTACCCTTACCTTTGCCCTGTTTGAGATGACACGGATACCTGTGACCGGTTCCAGTCCGAAGACGATACGCCGTCTTTCCCTCTTTACCATCTGTGTACGGATACGTGAGGAAATCAGGTGTTTCTCTTCACTGCTGCGTTTGAGTCCGAGTGCAGCGGCTATGCGTCCGACACTCATCCGGGTAATGCCGAGAGCTTTTCCTATCTCAGAGAAGGAACACTCCTGGAAATGGTTTCTGATATAGTCGGCACGCTCCATCCATCTGGATTTGGCCATTTTTACAAGTCCAAGTTCACGGGCTTTCAGTTTGACGGTCGATTCGCTCAGGTTTAGAACGGCAGCTGTATAGGCTGTGGTCTCTACCGGATACAGCTCGACAAGAGCGGCCAGCATCCTGTCGGTCCAGTCAGTCTTTTTCATAACTTACAGATTATAACTGTTAAACAAAGATTTCTTTTCTCTTCTGTATTCTGCCAGACGTGGCAGATATGACTTGAAGAATGCCCTTACGATGGCATTCACCAGGTCAGAGCGGCACCTGCCATGTATATCGCAGTCGTCCAGTGAATCCGCGAGGTCACGGTCGAGCTTGCAGACAAGCCTTTCTGTTTTATCCGTTACTGAACCGTCAGATGTCAGAAATTCCATGAAGTCACTCCAGCATCCTGTATCCGAAAGGGAAACAGCAGTATCCTTTTCCTGTGCTTCATTATTATTTTCTCTTTGCTCAACCTGTGTTCCTACGGTATCTTGCGTCAATATAAGTTCTGAATCATTGATGCCTCTTGTCAGGTCATCTATTTCCGGTATATCCTTACTCATAGTGCTATGGTTATTGAAGTTTACTGATTATTCTGATTCTTTGTTCTGATTACCTGTACCATTCTCTGAAGGACTGGTTTCAGATTGGCCGGTAATGTCCTGTGAAGCTTTATCAGACGGCTGTGCCTTCTTTTTCTTCTTAGGCTTGGGATTCAGATTTTCCGTCAGCTGTATGCCTTTGAGTTCTTTTTCCCTTATCGGTTGAAGTGTATCGTAGATACTCTGATAGACCTTATCAAAGACCGGTGTAACGATAGCAGCCTGCATATCCAGTGCCGCCATAGTGCTGAACCGTTCCATATCCGCACGTTTGGGAATCTTCGCAGTGACGTATCCATAGTTGGAGAAGGTATCCCTTGCATTGTCCCAGATAAGCAGTTCGTAACGCTTGCCGATTCTTCCGTCATTCAGATTGGGAATGATGAAGAGTCTGGCTTTCATCCTTTCACCGACAGCCTTTTTCAGCCGGTCAACAAACATTAGGAAACTGGCTGTGGACGGAACGGTTACCAGATCATAGTGGAAAGGGACAACGATAATGTCTGAGTTTACAAATATTGGTACCAGTCCTTCCGCTTTCAGACTGCCTGGAGAGTCGATAAGCACAACGTCAATTTCAGGATCGTTGTGCAGTTTCTCCATAAGGGAAGTCATCATTGCCTTGTCGTTTGCTTCGTATGCCCATACCTCGTATGGCATTTCCTGTTCGCCGTATTTTCTGATGTCAGCCTTTCGGCATTTCATGATGGAGTGCTGAAAGTCGCAGTCAATCACTACAACCCTTACACCTTTTGTCACCAGATAGTTGGCAAAGGTGACGCAAAGGGTAGTCTTTCCTACACCTCCTTTCTGATTGGCAAATGTCACTATAACCGGAGTCTGTATCATTTCAAGTATTGATTGATTTTGTGACAAATGTATTAACCAAGATTTTCAGGTAAGAAATGTGCAACACAATTGTGATTTGGGTTTGATAAACCGGAATACTGTGTTTATAATTATTGAGGGAATTGGACTTTTAAGACTTAAAAAGTTACAATTTAAAGTCCAATTGTGATTAATATGGAAATAGAATATTAATCTATTAATATATTTTATAACTTTGGCTATATAATTATAAGACAAAAGAATAGTTTTTACCATAGATATATTTATTAACTTATAAATACAAAAAAATGAAACAGCTAAATTTTGACTTTGAAAACTGTTTTGGTATATCAAAATTTAAAGAAACAATAGATTTTAAGACATGTAATACAGTAATGATATATGCACCAAACGGTACAATGAAAACATCATTTGCTAAAACTTTACAAATACTTAGTCAACGTGCGGAAAGTAATAAAAGAAAAGGATTGGAAGAAACTATTTGTGATAGATTGCACAAGGATTTACCTGTAAAATCAAATGTAACTTTAGAATCTGGGGCTGTTTTAAAACCTGAAAATATATTTGTTGCTAATCCTGATGATATGACATTTGACGCTGCACAAAGTGTAACTACTTTTTTGGCTAGTACAGACTTGAAGAAGAGATACGATACCATAATAAAAATAATTAGTGGGGCAAAAAATAATTTTATCAAGCAATATAAAAAGATATCTCAAAGTACAGATTGTGAAACAGAATTGGTGAGTGTGTTTGCTGAAAAAGAGAATTCTAGTATATATGACATCCTTGATATATTATGGGATAAAATAAATAATGCGGATTATCCTTTGTATCAAATAAAGTTCAATGATATCTTCGATAAAAAAGGTGCTGTGAAGGATTTTATAGAGAAAAATATGACATCCTTGAATCTGTTTGTACAACGTTATAATGAATTGTTAACTAAATCCCAATTCTTTCATATATCAACAGATGGTAAGACTACTTTCGGAACATATCAAGCAAAAACTCTTAGTAATGGATTAAAAGATGGCTCTTTCTTTAAAGTGAATCATAAGTTACAACTTAAAGATAATAGTAATATTGAGTCTTTTTCGCAGCTAAATGAAAGAATATTAGAAGAGATAAAAACAGTAGAAAGCGATGAAAAATTACAAGCTACTTTTACTAAAATACTAGAGAAACTTGACTCTAATGCAGAACTTCGTGCATTTAAAGAATGTATAAAAGACAATATGACTATTCTTGGAGAATTACAAGAATATGAAGTTTTTAAAAAGAATGTACTTCTTGGCTATTTTTCGGATGTGGAAACTAGAAGGGTCTTGGAAGATTTGTATAAACAATATTCATCAAATAAAGAAGATTTAATGAATATCATACATGAGGCTCGTCAGGAACATGAAAAATGGAAAAATATTGTAGATTTATTCAATGCTCGTTTTTATGTTCCATTTAAGGCTAGAATAGATAATCAAGAAGATATTATTTTGAAACAAGAGACTCCTAAATTATCTTTTGTATATAAGAAACAAACTGGTGAAGATATTAAACAATCAAGGGATGAAATATTGAAGATTCTTTCTAAAGGAGAAATGAGAGCTTTTTTCATATTACAAATGATTTTTGAAATTGAAGCACGAAAAGAGAAAGATGAAGAATCTTTAATAGTATTGGATGATATATCAGACTCTTTTGATTATCAAAATAAATTTGCTATAATTGAATATATTAACGATATATCTAACAGTTGTAATGATAAATTTAAAATAATACTTCTGACTCATAATTTTGACTTTTACAGAAATGCTACTCAAAGACTTCGTATAAAGAAATTCTTTATGGCAACAAAAGAAAAAGAAGGTAATATATCATTACATAGGGGTCCATATATAATGAGAACCCCCCTTGATAATGAAATAAAACATACTAATACTTGCAATTTTATTAGTATGATACCGTTTGTTCGCAATATAGTGGAATATACAGAAGGTAGTGATTATGATGATGGTAATGGAAAAGAAAACAATGATTTTATGACGCTAACCAATTGTCTTCATTTATTAGATCGAACTAATAATCTTACTGATATTGACATTGATAATATTATTCGCAAACATATAAAGAATAAAAAATATAATTATATTACAACCGGAACAAAGATTATAGATATAATTTATGATGAAGCTCGAAAAATCATCAATAAAGAAAAACCAGAAGAACTCCAAATAGAAGATAAAATTGTATTATCTATTGCAATTCGTCTTAAAGCAGAGACTTATATGAGACGTGAACTTTTATCATTAGGAGAGACTGAAGAATCATTACAGTCAGGAGAGAATCAGACGACCAAATGGATAGATAAAATGCGTAACAGATTACCAGAAAATACAGTATTAAAAATACTTGAGCGTGTTAATATGATGACTCCTGAGTGTATTCATATTAATAGTTTTATGTACGAGCCATTAATTGATATGTCTATTAGACATCTTGTCAAACTTTACGAGGATGTAAATGATTTGTGAGTTAATTAATTCTAATGCCAATAGAGTTAATACAAGTCTTGTCTATAGAAGAGACTTGTATTAACTCATAAGATATATTCTCATAAAACAATAATTGTAGAGGAAGAGTAAAAGATACATTATCTCTTCATAGGATAATTGTCATTGTCAATATCATTATAGTTCTCTTTTTGTCCAACCTCCCACTCACGTTTCTCGCTGTGGCTTCCACCGCCAAAATCACGCAATTTACCTTTGCCTGAGAGAAATGCGTTGGACTTCTTGTTTTGCAGACGCTTGTGTTTATCCAATTGCTTGACAGACTGTGTCATTGGTTTTCTTAACCGTTCAAGATTGAAGTTTTCTTCAGTAAGATTTATAATGATGTGCTGATTGAAATTTATGGCATAAGTTGCATCCTCTTCCTGACGTATAATAAAGCCCTCTTCACGAAGTTGGCTTTTGACCGAGGTTACAGTATCATCACTGAATATCTCACGCAAACAATCCACTGCATCAGTATAATAGTGTGTTCTTTCTAGAGACAAGTCCACCAAATCTGTCCGGGAAACCTTGAAAATCTTACAAAGCAAATCCCGTTCAGACTCAGTAGCCGGGCTGAACATTTCTACCATGGCTATACGGTTGTTACGGTCAATAGCTTCTGCCATAAAAGATTTCAACGGACGGCTTTGGCCATCAAAATAGATGATACCTTTTTTAATATAGGCACGCTGCTTCCTGATTTTACTGTATATTTCACCCTGGGTAATCTTCGGATTTAGTGTCAGTAACCGATCAATATAGTCCTCAATTCGGTTGAACCGTTCTTCAGGAGTAGTAAAGTCCAGAAGTTCCTCTACAGCCAGCACTCTTGCACCATGAATGACGGTCTTGTTTGCATGATCAACGAGCATATATCCGTATGGTGTATCCTTCTTGCCGAAGAACACAATATCAATACCGAACTTCGTTTTCAGTTCCTTCTGCAGTTCCTCCTTGTTTGAACTTACATCACGGTATTTCTTTAATATGCTTCTAAGCTGACGGCAACGAGCCCTTTCCCGATAACCGCTCTTGAAAAGACTTTCTATTTCAGAAAAAGGGATTTCCTTCTGAACTTTTCCACCATGCTTGACGAATACATTCTCATCTTTCTGATAAACCTCATAGCCCATGGAAACCATTATTGCCTTGAACTGGGCAAAGGAAGAGAATATATATTGTTTGGCAGCATCAATATCATTTTCTGTTTTCTTTTTCCTGTCATTTCCAAGAATACGGTCTATGACTTCCTGAGAACGTCTGCGTTCATGGCTGTGCTGAATCTTTCTTCCATCAGGTGCCACTCTCGAAGTGATGATATGAAGATGGGTATTCTCCGTGTCATAATGGGAGTAAACAAGCAACGGCTGACCGGATTCTCCGTATCCCATTTCCTTGAGATACTGGTGTGCAAAATCCAGCAACTCATCTTCCGACATTTCGTGTCCTTTGCATGATATGGCCACATGAAACTGCGGTTTCCTGATTCTGCTGTTCTGTGAACTGTACTTCTGGAGATAACCGACCAGCTCACTCGGGGTAGGTTTGTGAAAAGTTCCGAGTGAACCGAAATTCTGAATCTCGATAAGCCGTGCAACACCTTTCGAGACTTTATGTTCATTGTAACCGACAGCATGGAAGTTCGTACTTCCCGGTAATATGGTTGCTATCATATTGAATCTTAATTTATCATGGTTTAAGTGACTGAGTAACCGAAATACTTCAAGCTCATTAATCCATGGTTATACTATAATAATATCTGAAATGATTGAATACCGTGTAGTCTGCAATTCAGATTCTGACAGCTTTCTGTGTCAGAGAATCAAGGTCTTTCTTTATTCGGTTCAATGTTTCCTGAGTTTCGAGGATAATTGGTAACAGAACCTCCTGGATATAGCTGGGTGCGAGTAATCCGGCTACCGCAAGCTCATTGGCACGTTTAACCGACTGATTAAGGTTTCCTCCAGCCCAGGAAAGTTCATTCTGATATTTGCGGTAAAACAGACCGAGATCATTCATCAGTTCGAGCTGTCTTTTGGTTCCGATATTTGAATACTCTGTCAGTGCCGAGCGTATATAATGGCTCACGGATGAATAGGAGGCAGATTTCTCCTTAAACTGTTGTACTTCCTCCGGTGTCATTCTTACCTTGATGTATTTGGTTCTCTGATTCTTCATACTTGGATACATTGGTGGTTAGGTTTCCCGGACCATCTTTCGCCATGCGAAACAGCGGCCAGCCGCTCCGATGCGTCAGCATTCGGCAAGTTACTTTTGTGAGTACGAAACGGAGTTTTGTGGCCACAAAAGTACAACTTGCTTGGAAAACTCTGCACGTCAGAACGAAACCTTCCGGGAATGATTATTACACCCAAATTTACCGGAGATTGCCGTTGCAAACCGAAATCAACAACACAATTCTTTGGAGGCATATTCCTGCTTACCATGTGCTGTAGCATCCGGTTGTCCTGGAATATCCATATAGCGGAATATTGTTGTATAGAGTCCTAGAACCTATCAAGTCAATATCAGTGTGTTCTGAAATAGATGCTACAAGCATTATTCAATCATAGAACCATACAAATCGAAGTAATCAGTAAACAATGTTCCGTTATCTATGGTTGGATAAACCAAAGTTTCAAAAACACACAAGATGTAGTTATATGGGATAGATGGCTATTGTTATCATAAGAACTATATCCAATATAATATGTAGTCCCGATACCATGATAGCATGGTAAAAGTAACCTGATTATCTAAGTTATTGGAATCCGAATAAAAGGGAAAATATAATCTAGTAGCTGATTAAGCTGATGAAATGGCTATCGGGAAACCTTATTTTATCTGAACTTGTATTGTAGAAACATTCAGACAGAATAACCTTGTTTTCAGAGTCTGGAGATACCTTGTTATCATGGTGATATAACACTGATAATCAGTAGAAAATCTACTCGAACAACAAGAAAATAGTGTTGTGCAAATTTCTGTATCTCATTGATTTTTAGTATATTTATATAATAAACAAGCTATTATATATCACTAAATATTATACGTTATGTTTGAATTGTTGTTGATTATATATCTGTTGCCGGTATTTATTATCGGTATGTTGCTCCTGAAGCTGGTATTCTGGCTTTTGAGGATTGCCATACGTCTGGCTGTATGGCTGGTTAAGAAAACCTTTATACTTATATGGAAGCTCATCGTACTCGTTTTTGTCATACTTATAGGTCGTGAAGTATTGCCCTGGAATCAACCGGACAAATAGAAAGGAACCGCACCAATATGAGAAATGGTACGGTTCTGATAAAGATAAGTAGAATCCTCCCTTTGCGTTAATGGTTTGTTCCAGTTTGTCGATTACATGAATCCTTTCCCTTTGCTTCTTTCATATACAACTTCCTTCTTGGAATCACAGTTCATAAGACGGAACTGAACCATACATCCAGTAGGAATATCCTTCGGCAACTGTTCAACCAGTCTGTCAATAACCTGGTCTACATTACTGAAACCAATGTCTGTTATTTCACCGATAACGTCACCTTTGAAATATGCACGGCCATAGATCATCATCTTTTTGGTGATACGGAACATCTTGTCTGCCGGTGTCTCGAAGTCACGTGCCTTGCCTTGCTTGCTCTTCTTGCTGCTGAAGAAAATGAAGTCAATCACTTTGGCATTGAGTTCCCAGGCAGGAGTGAAGTCTATCTTGACATAGCCTCTTGTTATATTCAGTCCATGACTGTGGTTCATGCCGAAAGCAACTTCATACAGATTGGCATCACAGTCATTTTGGGCAATTGTAGCCCATGTATGACGGAAAGTATAATAACAGTAATAATCCTCCTTTTTCATTCCCATATCAGCACATATCTTTCTGATTCCAATATTTACGTTGGCATTGAAACTGTCCGGATTGCTGTAACGCTTATGGAATTTGAAAAGATATTCGTCATCCTCGTCTGAAAGATACTTGTCAAATGTGGCCTGAATGAACGGTTCCACACGCATTTCAATATAGGCTTCGTCTTTCCGGCTGTGCTTTGTCTTAGCTCTTTTATATCCGATAATACCATCCTTGTAGTTTTCTTTTTTAAGCTCAAAAATATCCACGGTGTTTATTCCGCCCAAACATAAGGATAGGAGTGCCACGTCTCTGCCCAGTTCCGGAAGAGAGGAAATCATTTTGGTTTCCGGTAGGGGGCGATTGAAAAATTCCCTACATGCCTCTGCACTGATGGCTCTTTGAACCGTACTGTCAGATTTAGGAATGGATACCTTTAACCAAGGATTGTATTTGATTCGCACGATACCACGTTCTTCATCGTTCAGCTCTATAAGTGCCCTTTTGAATATCTGTCTTAAACAAGTCGGGTACATTTCTTTCGCCCTGTTCGTTAACGAAAGGCTATTAATCCATCTTGTCAAAACAGAAGATGACAAGTGAGTAAACATAACTCTGGTTGTTCCCAAATATCTTTCGAGGTGGTTTACAGCCAGACGGTAGTTCTTAGCATTACGTTCATGTCCTTCAGAGGCCATACGATTAATGAACTTTGTTGCATAGTCACTAAAGCATACTTCCATATCAGAGTTCATTAAGTATTCTATCAATTCTGTTACAGAGTATCCTGACACATCTTTACGGTTTACCAGTTCGGTATAACGAAGTATTTCTTGTGCACAATATTTATTTATAACAGCATCCTTAATCTCTCCAGATTTGGATAGTTGTTTGTCTGTAACGAATTTGTCTGTCTTAATATATCCTGATTTTGAACGATGAAGTACTCGAATGTACACTTGGTAAAAGCCATCAGCTCGCTTATACCTTACAATAGTCTTAAATGTTGCCATACCTTATTGATTTACAGTTGTTTTACTTTTGTAAGTTCTTTGTAAGCGTACCCTCTCAGTTTAGTAAGCTATTTGTAAGCAAGTACCGTTTATTTGGCTCATTTTTTGCGGTCAAATGCACGAACCGTCTAAAAATAACTTAGGCCGTAATGTCTGAAAAACAGTCCATTACAGCCTAAATCAATGATTATATTATACTATTTATGCTTCCTCTATTGCAGCCTGCGCCGCAGCCAGTCTTGCGATAGGCACGCGGAACGGTGAGCAGCTCACGTAATCCAGACCTACCTTGTGGCAGAACTTCACGGACATCGGTTCACCACCGTGTTCACCGCAGATACCGCATTTCAGTGCCGGACGTACGGAACGGCCTTTGGCTACCGCCATTTCGATAAGCTGGCCCACACCATTCTGGTCGAGTACCTGGAACGGGTCTACCTTCAGGATTTTCTTTTCCAGGTAAACCGGCAAGAAGGAAGCGATATCATCGCGAGAGTAACCGAAGGTCATCTGAGTCAGGTCGTTCGTACCGAATGAGAAGTATTCGGCATGTGAAGCAATGCGGTCGGCAGTCAGGGCGGCACGCGGCACTTCAATCATGGTTCCCACCTTGAACGGAATTTCCACACCTTCTTCCTTGAACAGTTTGGCAGCAGTTTCACGGATCACCTTTTCCTGTGCTTCGAATTCATACAAGATACCAATCAGCGGCACCATGATTTCAGGATGCGGGTTGTAACCTTCCTTCTTCAGTTCGCAGGCAGCACCCAGGATGGCGCGAGTCTGCATTTCAGTAATTTCCGGATACGTATTTCCCAGACGGCAACCACGGTGACCCAGCATCGGGTTGTGTTCGCACAGACTTTCCACGCGCTGGCGGATGTATTCTACGGTCACACCCATGGCCTGTGCCATTTCTTCCTGACCTTTCAAATCGTGCGGTACGAATTCATGCAACGGCGGGTCGAGCAGACGTACGTTGACAGGCAGTCCGTCCATGGTCTTGAAGATTTCCTTGAAGTCGGCTTTCTGGTAAGGCAACAGTTTGTCGAGGGCTTTCTTGCGGCCTTCCACGTCCTTGGCCAGAATCATTTCACGCATAGCTACAATCTTTTCGTCGTCGAAGAACATGTGTTCCGTACGGCACAGACCGATACCTACGGCACCGAATCCACGGGCATCCTGTGCGTTGCGCGGCGTGTCGGCATTGGTGCGGACTTTCAGGCGGGCATATTTGTCGCAGAGTTCCATCAGTTCGGCAAAGTTGCCCGACAGTTTGGCCGGCTGAGTCGGAATTTCTCCGGCATATACATATCCGTTGGTTCCGTTGATGGAGATGTAGTCACCTTCTTTCAGTACGACTCCGTCAATTTCCACCGTACGGGTCTTGTAGTCTACGTTGATGGCTCCGGCACCTGAGACACAGCACTTACCCATTCCGCGGGCTACTACGGCTGCGTGTGAAGTCATACCTCCACGGGCGGTCAGGATACCTTCTGCAGCCTGCATACCAGCCAGGTCTTCCGGAGAAGTTTCAATACGTACCAGTACCACGCGATGACCGTTGTTATGCCATTCAGCAGCATCTTCTGCGAAGAAGACGATGCGTCCGCAGGCAGCACCCGGAGAAGCCGGCAAACCACGTGTCAGCACGCGGGCACGTGACAGTTCTTCCTTGTCGAATACCGGATGCAGCAGTTCGTCCAGCTTATTAGGTTCGCAGCGCATCAAAGCGGTCTTTTCGTCAATCATGCCCTGATGCAGCATTTCCATGGCGATGCGCACCATAGCGGCACCTGTACGCTTACCGTTACGGGTCTGGAGGAACCAGAGTTTGCCTTCCTGCACAGTAAATTCCATGTCCTGCATATCGTGATAGTGATTTTCCAGTTTGGTCTGGAGCTCATCGAGTTCCTTGTAGATTTCCGGCATGGCTTCTTCCATAGAAGGATATTTGGCCACACGTTCTGCTTCCGAGATACCCTGCAGTTCGGCCCAGCGCTGAGAACCGATTTTGGTAATCTGCTGCGGAGTACGGATACCGGCTACTACGTCTTCACCCTGCGCATTGATCAGGTATTCACCGTTGAACAGGTCTTCACCGGTAGCGGCATCGCGTGAGAAGCATACACCCGTAGCCGAAGTCTCACCCATGTTACCGAATACCATGGCCTGTACGTTCACGGCTGTTCCCCACTCTGCCGGAATACCTTCCATCTTACGGTAAAGGATGGCGCGTTCGTTCATCCATGAATCGAATACGGCACAGATGGCGCCCCACAACTGTTCGTAGGCACATGACGGGAATTCCTGTCCGGTCTGTTTCTTCACAGCTTCCTTGAAGCGGACTACCAGTGTCTTCAGGTCGTCCACGTCGAGTTCGTTGTCCAGACGTACGCCTTTGGCCTTCTTCACTTCTTCAATGATGGCTTCAAACGGGTCGATGTCTTCCTTGTTCACGGGTTTCATGCCCAGCACCACGTCGCCGTACATCTGTACGAAGCGGCGGTAAGAGTCCCACGCAAAGCGAGGGTTGTTAGTCTTACGAGCCAGTCCTTCTACTACTTCATCGTTCAGACCCAGGTTCAGAATAGTGTCCATCATCCCCGGCATGGACGCTCTGGCACCCGAACGTACGGAAACGAGCAACGGATTTTCCACTTCGCCGAACTTCGACTTCATCAGAGCTTCTACTCCCTTGATGGATTTTTCCACGTCGTCTTTCAGCAGCGCAACCACTGCTTCTTTTCCTTTTTCAAAATATTCGTTGCAGACTTCGGTTGTTATGGTGAATCCGGGAGGTACAGGCACCCCGATCAGGTTCATCTCGGCCAGGTTTGCGCCCTTGCCACCCAGAAGATTTCTCATGTCAGCTTTTCCTTCAGCTTGTCCGTTTCCAAAAGTATAGACTCTTTTCTTTTCCATGTTTTCTTATATTTGATAAGGTTCAATAATGTTTTTCGTTGGTCAACCGCTGGCAAATCTATATATATTTTATTGAATCCCAAATTTTGTGAAGATATTTTTCGACATATTTTGCAACATTGAGTTTGCAAAATGAACTTCTTCGAAAAACATGGAAGAATGTCAGGAAAAATGTATAAATTTGCTCCCAAATTGGTTTTATTGAAAAGAACGTGGCAAGAAAGAAAAAAGAACTGCCTTTACTGGAGAAGGTAACGATAACAGACGTAGCCGCAGAAGGAAAAGCCGTGGCTAAAGTGAACGAGTTGGTAATATTTGTCCCGTATGTAGTGCCGGGCGACGTAGTCGATTTACAGGTGAAGCGCAAGAAGAACCATTACGCCGAAGCGGTGGCGGTAAAGTTCCATGAGAAATCACCCCTGCGCACGGAGCCGTTCTGCAGTCACTTCGGAGTGTGCGGAGGATGCAAATGGCAATGTCTTTCTTACGAGGAACAGCTCAAGTACAAGCAGAAACAAGTGTTCGACAACCTCACCCGCATCGGGAAGGTGGAACTGCCGGAATTCCGTCCTATCTTAGGCTCGGAAAAGACCCGCTTTTACCGTAACAAGCTGGAGTTTACATTCTCCAATAAGCGCTGGCTTACGGAAGAGGAGGTGAAGCAGGATGTGAAATACGACCAGATGAATGCCGTGGGATTCCATATTCCGGGGGCGTTCGACAAGGTGCTGGCCATCGACAAGTGCTGGTTGCAGGACGACATTTCCAACCAAATTCGCAATGCCGTACGCGACTATGCCTACGCGCACAACTTCCCGTTCTTCGACTTGCGCACGCAGGAAGGACTTCTTCGTAACATCATGATCCGTACCTCGTCTACGGGCGAACTGATGGTGGTGCTGCAGTGCAAGGTGACCGACGACGAAGGCCGCCGCAAGATGGAAGAGATTCTGCAGTTCATGGCCGACAGCTTCCCGCAGATTACTTCGCTGATGTATGTCATCAACAACAAGTGCAACGATACCATCGGCGACCTCGACGTGGAGGTGTTCAAGGGCAACGACCACATCTTCGAGGAGATGGAGGGACTGCGCTTCAAGGTGGGACCGAAATCGTTCTACCAGACGAACTCTGAACAGGCCTATAATTTATATAAGGTGGCACGCGAGTTTGCCGGACTTACGGGCAACGAGCTGGTGTACGACCTCTACACGGGTACGGGTACCATCGCCAACTTCGTGGCACGCAAGGCACGCAAGGTGGTGGGCATCGAATATGTGCCCGAAGCCATCGAGGATGCCAAGGTGAACTCGGCCCTGAACGGTATCGACAACACGCTGTTCTATGCGGGCGACATGAAGGACATCCTTACCAACGACTTCATTGCGGAGCACGGACGTCCGGATGTCATCATCACCGACCCTCCCCGCGCTGGTATGCACAATGACGTAATCGACGTGATTCTGGCTGCCGAGCCGAAACGCATCGTCTACGTGAGCTGCAACCCGGCCACACAGGCACGCGACCTCCAGCTGCTCGACGGCAAGTACAAGGTGACTGCCGTACAGCCTGTCGACATGTTCCCTCACACGCATCACGTGGAAAATGTCGTGCAACTGGAAAGACGCTAAACACTCTCCCCTATCTTCTAACTTTTAACTGACGCAACAAAGTGGCAAGAAATAACTCTGGCAACAACGGCCGACGCCCTATCCCGCGTGCCGCAGCCAAATATACAATCTATCCGGTCAATGAACCGGCGGAACTGATGGAGTTCCTTATGAAGAAGATGGACGGCATCAGCCGCACGCGCGTAAAAGCCTTGCTGGCCAACCGCGTGGTGCTGGTGGACAACAACATCCAGACGCAGTACAACTTTCCCCTGAAGCCGGGCATGAAGGTGCAGGTGAGCCGTGAAAAGAACAAGCACGAGTTCCGCCACCCCATGCTGAAGATTCTCTACGAGGATGCCTATCTCATCGTGGTGGAGAAGAAGGAAGGACTGCTGTCCGTGGCTACCGACCACCAGAAGGAACGCACCGCACAGCACATTCTGAATGAGTACGTGAAGCGCACGCACCGCAACAACCGCATCTTCGTGGTGCACCGTCTGGACCGCGAAACCTCGGGCATCATGATGTATGCCAAGGATGAAAAGACGCAGCACACGCTCCGCGACAACTGGCACGACATCGTGTACGACCGCCGCTACGTGTCCATCGTCATGGGCGACATGGAGAAAGACCAGGGCACCGTACGCTCCTGGCTTACCGACCGCAAGCTGTACGTCAGCTCCTCGCCGGTAGACGACGGAGGCAAGCTCTCCATCACGCACTACCGCACCATCAAGCGGGCCAACGGCTATTCGCTCATGGAGCTGCAACTGGAAACGGGACGCAAGAACCAGATTCGCGTGCACATGCAGTCGCTCGGCCATCCGGTGGTGGGTGATGCGCGTTACGGCTGCGAAACCGACCCGCTCGGACGTCTGGCACTCCACGCCTTCAAGCTGTGCTTCTACCACCCGCTTACGGGCGAACGGATGGAATTTGAGACTCCCTATCCTGCCCCGTTCAAGAACCTGATGCTGAGAAAATAAAAACAATATATGATAAAAAACCTGATTTTTGATTTCGGAGGGGTCATCGCCCCTATCAGCCGCGAACAGGCGGTGGAAGCGTTCCGCCAGTTAGGGGTGGCCGATGCCGACCAGCGCCTGGACAAATATCACCAGACGGGGATTTTCCAGGAACTGGAAGAAGGAAAAATTACGCCCGATGAGTTCCAGGTGAAGCTGGGACAGTTGTGCGGCGGACGCACACCCAGCTGGGAGGAGACACGCCAGGCATGGCTGGGCTACTTCACCGGACTGGACGAACGTCTGCTCGACTGCCTGAAGGAGCTGCGCAAGCGCTACAAGCTCTTCGTGCTGAGCAACACCAATCCTTACGTGATGGACTGGGCCTGCAGTCCGGCATTCTCGTCAAAGGGGAAACCGCTCAGCGACTATTTTGACAAGCTGTACCTCTCCTACCAGATTGGAGTGACCAAGCCCGACCGGCAGATTTTTGACTTCCTGATAGCCGATGCCGACATTCTTCCGTCAGAATCGCTCTTCATTGACGACGGGGCCGGCAACGTACAGGCAGCCCGCCAGCTGGGTTTCCAGACCTACTGCCCGCATAACGGTGAAGACTGGCGCGATGCACTGACGGTACTTCTCCAGAAATCCTGAAAAAACGTCCTTGCGTTTCATTCATAACGTAAAGAAATTTTCCATACAACGTCCTTGTGTTTCAATCCGAACGCAAGGACATTTTGCGTTAAATACACCGGCATTCCCGTCCAGCCACAAAGGCGATACACCATCTGCCACCCCGCAGACCGATGCATTTCCCTACCTCCGATAGGGAAATTCCCCCACAGGAATAGGAAAAATCATTCGTTTGTATGATTTTTTCCGGATACCTTTGTCACATAGAGGAAAACAAACACACAAAGAGTTATGAGAACAAGGGTAAAAAAATTCATGTATATGGCGATGCTGGTCGCACTGACACTCGCCTTCCCGTCGTGTAACGTGGAAATGGAATTAGGGAACAACACCCTGGAATATCGTGAACGCACAGCGTATCTCTGCAGCTACGACTGGCAGGACGACTGGTACGACGACTACGGCTTGCACCACTTCCAGGTGCTGCGCTTCTACACCAACGGAACGGGTGAAGACTTTATCCGCATTCAGGATGCCCGCGGACGTTGGGAGGAATATACCTACACCTTTACGTGGGACTGGTACGACGCTTTCTACACCAGCATCCGTTTGAACTACGGCGGAGGTGACTACTCCTACATGGACAATATCCGCCTGGGAGAAGGACGAATGGAATGCCTGCTCGACGGTGCGGCTGTATGCTTTTACAGTTATTAAAAAATCAGTAAAGAAAAACCGACAGAAAAAGCGAACAAAACACGAAATCAGTTTGTTATAGAAATAAATCACCAAAGAATTTCATGTTTTCTTTTTTAAGATAATTAATTTTTTAGTTTATTCGTTCAAAAAAAAACGTATCCTGCCGTGAGACAGCGATACGTTTTTTTATGCAATGAACACAAGAGTTCCGCCCGCGGGGTCAGCTCATGCTACCACCCACGATGTCCAGCAACTCGTTGGTAATCGCCTGCTGGCGGCTCTTGTTGTAAATCAAGGTCAGTTCCTGAATCAGGTCGTTTGCATTGTCCGTGGCAATCTGCATAGCCATGGTGCGCGCGGCATGTTCCGAAGCCGTGGAGTCAAGCAGCACGGTGTACATCTTCATGCGGAGTACCTTGGGCAGCAACTCTTCCATCACCTGTTCCGGCGACGGCTCGATGAGGTAATCGGCCTGCATGGTTTCCTGTTCCTCCCCATTCTCGTCCGTATGACCGGCACTCAGGTCGAGCGGCAGATAAGTCTCCCGCGTCAATACCTGCGTAGAGGTCGACTTGAAGTGGTTGTAGAGCAGCTCCACCTGCTGAATCTCACCGCTGGCAAACCGTGTCATCAGCTCAGCAGCCAGATCGGCCGCCTCCTGATAGTTCGGTTTTCCGCTCATGTGCTGATAATCGCCGGCTGCCGTCAGTCCCTCCATCTTCTTCACCGCATCGGCCACCTTACGGCCCACCGGATAAATCAGGATGTTCTCACGGCCCACCTTCGGCTCATACTCTGCCACCACCTCGTTCAGGTGACGGATGACATTGGCATTGAATCCGCCGCACAGACTGCTGTTGGAGGCAAACACCACCACGGCCACTTTCTTCACTTCACGTTTCACTGCAAAAGGCGATTCCACGCTCAGCTCCGCGCCCAGGAAATTACTGAGCATACGGTGCAACCGGCGTTCGTAGGGAAGCATATTTTCAATGGCCTCCTGCGCCTTGTGCAGCTTGGAAGACGCCACCATCTTCATCGCCGAAGTAATCTTCAGCGTGCCGTGGATTGAGTTGATTCTTCCTTTAACTTCTTTCAGTGATGCCATGGGATTTATGCTTTAAATTGTCCGGCCACTTCGGCAGCCAGTTTCTCAATAGTTGCGGTAATTTCGTCGGAAATCTTTCCGGCTGCCAGTACGTCAATCACATCGGCCTGATGGTTGGCACGCAAGCTGGTGAGGAACGAATCCTGGAAGGCACGTACCTTCGAAATAGGAATGTCGCGCATCAGTCCGTGCGTACCACAGTACAGAATGGCCACCTGTTCGCCTACCGGCATCGGTGAGTACTGCGGCTGAATCAGCAGCTGGTTGTTCTTACGTCCACGGTCGATGGCCATGGCAGTCACAGAGTCCATGTCGCTGCTGAACTTCGAGAAGGCCTCCAGTTCACGATACTGTGCCTGGTCAATCTTCAGCGTACCGGCCACTTTCTTCATACTCTTTATCTGGGCGCTACCACCTACACGCGATACAGAGATACCCACGTTGATAGCCGGACGGAAGCCCTGGTTGAACAAGTCGGTTTCCAGGAAGATCTGACCGTCGGTAATGGAAATCACGTTGGTCGGAATGTAGGCAGACACGTCGCCGGCCTGTGTTTCGATAATCGGCAGGGCGGTCAGTGAACCTCCGGCCTTTACCTTACCCTTCAGGCTGGCTGGCAGGTCGTTCATCTGTTCGGCCACTTCCTGCTGGTTGATAATCTTCGCCGCACGTTCCAGCAGACGAGAGTGCAGGTAGAAGATATCACCCGGATAAGCCTCACGTCCTGACGGACGACGCAGAATCAGTGATACCTCACGGTAGGCCACAGCCTGTTTTGACAAGTCATCGTACACCACCAGTGCATGACGGCCGGTGTCACGGAAGTACTCGCCGATGGCAGCTCCGGCAAACGGAGCGAAATACTGCATGGCAGCCGGGTCGGAAGCCGTAGCAGCCACCACGATGGTATAGTCCATCGCCCCCTTCTCACGCAGTGCATTCACGATGCTGGCCACGGTAGAACCTTTCTGACCGATGGCCACGTAGATACAGTACACCGGATTTCCTGCCTCGTAGTTGGCACGCTGGTTGATGATGGTATCGATGGCGATGGCCGTCTTACCTGTCTGACGGTCGCCGATAATCAACTCACGCTGTCCGCGGCCGATAGGAATCATGGCATCGATAGCCTTCAGTCCCGTCTGCAGCGGTTCCGTTACCGGCTGACGGAAGATAACCCCCGGTGCCTTACGCTCCAGCGGCATCTCGCACAGCTCTCCGCCAATTTCGCCGCGCCCGTCCAAGGGCACACCCAGAGGGTCGATTACACGTCCCAGCATCGCTTCTCCCACGTTGATGGAAGCAATGTGCTTGGTACGCTTCACAATCATCCCCTCCTTAATCTGGTCGGTCGGACCCAGGAGCACCGCTCCCACATTGTCCTCCTCCAGATTCATCACCGTTCCCATGATACCGTTTTCAAACTGCAGCAACTCGTTGGCTTCCGCATTACGCAAACCGTAAATACGGGCCACACCGTCGCTCACCTGAAGCACGGTACCCACTTCGTCGAATTTCAGCGAGTTGTCAATCCCCTTCAACTGTTGGAGCAACACCTCTGAAACTTCGCTGGGTTTTATTGTATTTTCTGGCATAATTCTTTTTAATTAATAATTAAAAATGAACAGTGAATAATAGGAATCGTTTTTCATTATTCATTATTCATTGTTTACACTATTCTCCTGTTTTTCGCGATAAACTGCTGTTTCACGCGCTTCAACTGGTTCGCCACACTGGAGTCCAGGCGGAAGCCACCCAGTTCGATGATGTATCCTCCGATCAGGCTTTTGTCCACCTTCTCTTCCAAGATTACCTCACCGTGCGTCTTCTCGGAAGCCAGTTTCTGCAAGTGTGCCACGAGCTTGGGCGAACTGACGGCAGTGGTAAGCTTTCCGATGAGGATGTGCTTGTCTTCCTGATACAGGTCGATGTACGACCACATCATGAACTGCAAGAACTTCTCCCTTCTGTCTTCCAGCACCAGGCTGAGAAAACGCGTCATCACCTGGCTCACGTCCTTTCCACCCGAAGCCTCGCAAAGCAGCTCCAGCTTCTTGCTTCTCTCCAGCACCGGATTTTCCACGGCACGCCGCAGGCCGGGCACTTCGGCAAAGTGTGCAGCCAGTGTCTTCACCTCCTTGTACACCTTGTCTTCCAGCCCTTCACCCTTCGCGTATGCCAGCAGTGCCTTCGCGAAACGTCTTGAAACGACTCCTGTATTCATGACACGTTATTTTTTAGAAGTTTCAATCATTTCATCCAGCAGACGGTCAATCAGCGCAGCCTGTTCCTTTTCATCGGCCAGCTTGTTGCGCATAATCTTCTCTGCAATGCCCACTGACAACACGGCTACCTGGCGGCGGATGTCACGGATGGCACTTTCCTTTTCCGTTTCAATCTGCTTCTTCATCTCCTCCATCAGGCGGTTGCCTTCGGCGAAGGCCTTCTCCTGAGCGTCCTTGATGATGCGGTCGCGCGTAGCAGCAGCCTCACTCAGAATGCGGTGCTGTTCTTCGCGTGCCTGTGCCAGGATTTTCTCACCCTCCACCTTCACGTTGGCCAGCTGTTCGTTGGCCTCACGCGCCGCCTTGAGCGAATTGTCAATGTATGCTTTCCGGTCCTCCACCGTCTTCAGAATCACCGGGAAGCCGTATTTCGCCAAGATGAAGAACACGACTCCGAAGGTGATGACCATCCAGAACAGCAGCCCCGGATCCGGAGTTAATAATCCCATAACTTATTGTTTTATTTTTTACAAGAACAAAGTCAACAAACAAACCACGATGGCAATCAGTGCCACACCTTCTACCAGAGCGGCAGCGATAATCATGTTCATACGCAAGTCGCCTGAAGCTTCCGGCTGGCGTGCGATACCTTCCATGGCCGAGCTACCAATTTTACCGATACCGATACCGGCACCCAAAACTGCAATACCTGCACCAATAGCGGCGCCCAACTTACTAATACCTACACCTGCAGCTGCCTGCAATAAAACTGACAATAACATAATTTTCTTGTTTTAAAAGGTTATACTTTAATTTTCTTTGAATCAATTATTTTTCGGCATGTTCCTTCACCTGCGACAGACCGATAAACACGGCCGACAGCATCGTGAAGACGTATGCCTGGATGAATGCCACCAGAATTTCCAGCGCATTCATGAAAATGCTGAATGCCACCGACACCACCGTCATCGAGCCGTTGATAACCGGACCCGACTTCACCGTGATGAAGATAATGGCCACCAGACTGAGCACGGCCGCATGTCCTGCCATGATGTTGGCAAACAAACGGATCATCAGTGCAAACGGTTTGGTAAAGATACCGAAGAATTCAATCAGCGGCATCATCGGAATCGGCGCCTTCAACCACGTAGGCACGTCGGGCCAGAAGATTTCCTTCCAGTAAGCCTTCGTACCATACACGTTGGTCAGCACGAACGTACACAAAGCCAGCACCAGCGTAATGGCGATGTTACCCGTCACGTTCGCACCTCCGGGGAAGATAGGAATCAGCCCCATCAGGTTGTTCACCAGCACGAAGAAGAACGCCGTAAGCAGATAAGGCGCGTAGCGGCGGTAATTCTCGCCGATGCAGCCCTTAATCACGTCGTTGTAGATAGAAAGCACCGTGGCCTCAATCATGCCGACGCCCCCCTTGGGTGCCCCGTCTTCCAGCGGATGTTTCTTGTACCAGCGCACGCAGCTCATCATGATGACCAGCAGCACCGCACTGTTGATAAACAAGCCCAGCACATTCTTCGTGATGGAGATGTCCAGCGGACGCACCTCCTCGCCGGCCGCATTGCGTTCCACGATTTTGCCGTCGTAGGCACCACCCTCGGCCACGTACAGCCCCTCGTAAGGACCTTCCTCCAGCCGGGCAGACGAGAACACATGCCAGCCCGTACTGCTTTTCACGATCACCGGCAGCGGAATGCTTACCTCCGTATCGCCGAACTTCGCAATGTGCCACTGGTAGGCATCGCCAATGTGTCCGAACACCAGTTCGTTCACGTCGATGTCACCCTCAGCGGCCTGTGCCTTCGTCAGCGCAGCCGGAACCGCCATCAGCAGTAACAGCGTGATGATTATGTACCGTATTTTTTTCATCATTAGCTTTTTTTCTTAGTTTGAGTTTCGCTTCAAAAAGAAGGAAAAAACGGGTTTCGAATATCAGAAACGCAAAGTAGAAGAAGATGAAGGTCAGCATGAACGCCAGCACTTCATGTCCTATCACAAATCCGTAGAACATCAGCAGCATGGCACTGACAATGAATTTCAGCACCTTGCACACCAGATACGTCATCGCAATCCGTTCCAGCCCCACGCGATAGTTGAACGCGAACATTTCTATGTAAAACAGGCCGAAAAGATAGAAGAATATCGGAATGGCCGGAAACCACAGGAAATACCTGTCGGGAATGAACAGATGATATACCACGGCGACGAGCGTCGTCAGCACGATTCCAATCACGGTCAGTTCTTTTATAAATTTCTTCTTAACGGTCAACAAAAACATAGTATCGTGCGGTTTTTCATCCGGAAAGCCGCCAAAAACATATTCGGTTCATCGCCTGCTTCGCTCCTCTCAGAGTTCCACACAGACTGAAATCTGATTCTCCTTGACTTCCACGAATCCCCCCTTGATTTGCAGGGATTGCGTTTCCTGTCCGGCCACGTATTTCACTTCCCCGGCCGAGAGCGTGGAAATAATCGGGGCATGGTCGGCCATGACCTGAAATTTTCCTGCGCTTCCCGGAAAGGTAGCCTGGCTCACTTTACCTTCGTAAACCAGCTTTTCGGGTGAAACGATAACCAGATGAAGTTCTTTCATATTAAGCTATCAGCTTTTAACTTTTAACTTTTACTTATTAACTCTTAGCCGCTTCCATCAGCTTCTTACCCTTCTCGATGGCGTCCTCAATGGTACCCACGTTCAGGAAAGCCTGTTCAGGCAGATAGTCTACCTCGCCGTCCAGAATCATCTTGAATCCCTTGATGGTGTCTTCTATGGAAACCATCACGCCCGGCACGCCCGTAAACTGCTCGGCCACGGCAAACGGCTGCGAAAGGAATCGCTGCACGCGGCGGGCACGGTTCACCGTCAGACGGTCTTCATCCGAAAGTTCATCCATACCTAAGATAGAGATAATATCCTGAAGCTCCTTGTTGCGCTGCAGAATCTGTTTCACGCGCTGAGCGGTTTCGTAGTGCTCCTTGCCCACAATCAGCGGGTCGAGGATACGCGACGTAGAGTCCAGCGGGTCTACAGCCGGATAGATACCCAGCTCGGTAATCTTACGGCTCAACACCGTAGTGGCATCCAGGTGGGTAAAGGTAGTAGCCGGAGCAGGGTCGGTCAAGTCATCGGCCGGCACGTACACCGCCTGCACGGAAGTAATGGAGCCGTTCTTTGTAGAAGTGATACGTTCCTGCATCTGTCCCATTTCCGTAGCCAGTGTCGGCTGGTAACCTACTGCCGAAGGCATACGTCCCAACAAGGCTGAAACCTCAGAACCTGCCTGCGTAAAACGGAAGATGTTGTCGATAAAGAACAGGATATCGCGCGGACCGTTGTCGCCCGTCTGGCGGTCACGGAACGATTCGGCCAGTGTCAGACCCGACAAGGCTACTGACTGACGGGCACCGGGAGGCTCGTTCATCTGTCCGAACACCATGGCTACCTGCGATTTTTCCACTTCGTTGTAATCCACCTTCGAAAGGTCCCAGTTTCCTTCCTCCATGCTCTTGAGGAATTCGTCACCGTAGCGGATTACGCCTGATTCAATCATTTCTCTCAGCAGGTCGTTACCTTCACGGGTACGCTCACCCACTCCTGCAAACACGGAGAAACCATTGTGTTTCTTGGCAATGTTATTGATTAACTCTTTGATGAGCACGGTTTTTCCAACACCCGCCCCACCAAACAGACCGATTTTACCACCCTTCAGGTAAGGTTCCAGCAGGTCGATGACCTTGATACCGGTAAACAATACTTCCTGGGTAGTGGCCAGGTCTTCGAATTTCGGAGGTTCACGGTGAATAGGAAATCCGTCCGTCTTGTCCAGTTCTTTCATACCGTCAATGGTATCACCTACCACATTCATCACACGGCCCTTGATCTGGTTTCCGATAGGCATCGAAATCGGATGCCCCGTAGGAACGACTTCCATTCCGCGCTTCAACCCGTCCGTACTGTCCATGGCCACGCAGCGTACCGTGTCTTCACCGATATGCTGCTGCACTTCAATCACCAGCGTACGCCCGTCGTTACGGGCAATCGTCATGGCATCGTGGATTTTCGGCAAGGCGTGTTCCACGTCTTGTCCTTCTTCAAACTTGAAGTACACATCGACCACCGGACCGATTACCTGCGAAATGTGTCCAACGATTTTTGACATAAGCAATTATTTTAATTTAAAAAGAATGAATCATCCATGGTTCTTACCTCTTAAACAAACGTCCCGGGTATTTGTTTAAAGTTTGACCATTTCTGTAACGCAAATTTACTGAATAAACTCTCATATATGTAACTCCATGTAACATTTTTTAGACTGATTCCCCTAATAATAGACATAAATCAAGAGATATCGGACAAATGGTTTTACACTTGTTTACACAGAGACGAAATATCTAAACAAATATTTACAGGAAATTGCACGTGTGTGCGGTCACACATACTATTTTAGACAAAGAACATGACGTGCTATATGGGTGTATCTTTTTTATTTTAGACAGAAGAACATAAAGACAGATTTTGTAGATGCAATCTTTCTTTTGTACTTATATGCTTATGTCCGAAAAATAATAACTGCTATAGGATGTTGCCTTTTTGCTTTAGACAGAAGAACATAAGAACAGATTTTCTGTGTAAATATAAACTTATGTACTTTATGTTCTTATGTCCAAAAACATTCAAGAAATATCTTTCTATGCTTACGTCATAAAAAATTATGAGCGTTTATACTCTCTGTACTTCCTTTTTATTTCTATACGGTCACCACCAAAATTAATGAGTAATCCATGGTCTTTATGAGTTGCCGTCAAATAATTAACCAGCTGAGTTTCGTGTATGGAAAGAAGATGTTGCACCGCTTTTAGTTCGATAATTATCTCTCCCTCTACAATAATATCTGCTCTAAACTCCCCTACAATCTCATCTTTATAATATACATTTATAGGGGTTTCAGAATCCGCATGAATACCTTTTTCCCTTAACTCTATCAACAATGCCTTTTGATACACCGACTCTAAAAAACCGGCTGCCAGATGTGTTCTTACATTGTATGCGCATTGAATAATTACCTTAATAAGGTCTTCTGTTTTCATATCCATAATATTACACAGTTAAAAATTCTTTTGTCTTTATGTTCTTATGTCTAAAAACATTCGTCTTTATGTCTTACAAAAAAAGCCACATTACTGTGGCTCTTCTTTATATTAATATGTCTCGTTACACGCGCTTGAAGGTATAGTTGCCTTCCTCGGTATACATCTCCGACTCAAAGGTACAATCGTACGAAGCTTGAATCTCCTCCTCCGTATACGACAGAATTACTACCCGTATGTTGCGGCCACGATTGTCCGACAGCGTCAGCACCCCCTTGCTCAGTGTCCAGTTGAACGACTCGCCACGAAACAAAGCCGTACCGCCACTTTTCACCGAGAGCGTCTGTCCCATGTGCTCAGGATCATTACGACCAGACTCACCTTCCGAATTTGTCCAGTCATTTGCCGTCACCTTCCATGTACCGATAATGTCATCTCTCGACACATCCACACCCGTCGGATCATCCGTGCTACAGCTTGCCATTCCGGCCACCATCAGGATAAAGCTCAAAAAGAGCCATACGTTCTTTAGTTTCTTCATTTTCATTTGGTTTTACAGATAATATATAATGCTTATACTATTTCTTTCTCCAGATAGATTCCACTTTCCGCCTTACAGCCAGCACATTCAGCACCGATACCAGCAGGAAAAGTCCCCCGGCCGTCAGCAGCGCCGGCAGCAGACTGCCTTCCTGCAAGTCGGGCACCATCCGCCGCAGCATGTCCAGATACGCATCACGCGCCATCCACACCAGCAGCACACCCATGGCCGCCACCGCTGCGTTCAGCCCTACCGTAAGTACCTGATACGGACGCGCCACCGCCGCCGGACTGAAACCAATCATCAGCAGGTTCTCCAGCTTCTTCGTGTTCTTCTGCAACAGCAGGTAGATGCTCAGCATCAGCAGGTAGAACGACAGCACACTGATAATCAGTCCCACCGTGAGCACGATGCCTACCACCATCTTCAGGAACCACGTCGTCTTTCCCGCATCCAGCTTGTCGCCTTCCGTCTCATAGCCTTTCTGCTTGAAATACTTCGCGATGCGGTCGTCCGCCGGATTGTCCACCTCCACAATCAGTCGTGAGGGAGCCGTCTGCCCGCCATCACCCAATGTGGCGTTGGCCCATTCCATGAACGCCTGCGGCACCAGAATCGTGTTCAGCCGGTTGGAGAAACCCACGATACGTCCCTTCATGCGCTCCGTCCGTCCCCGTCCGCTCAGCCGCACGTCCAGCGTCATCATCCCCATCACGCCCTCCGAGAGCTGCGGCAGGTTGCGACTCTGTGCAAAGCCGAAGTTATAAAGGTTCAGGTAGTTGCGCGGGATGATGATAGGGATTTCCGTCTGTCCCTCGCGATACGTCCAGCCCTCCAGCCGCACGTCTACAAACTCGTCGGGCACCGACTCAAAGAACATCGCCGTAGAGAGCTGCATGCCCGCCATGCCCATGCCGGCCGACACCTGAAACTGTGCCGGAGTGAACGCTCCCGTCCGCTTGGCAAACGGCTGCGACTCCATGTCGGCTATGTCGGCACGCGAGAACGTACCTCCCTTGCCCACCAGGCTGCCCAGCGTGCTCACCTGCTTGCTCACAATCACGTAGTCCTTCTTCATGAAACTGTCGCCCTGCGTAAACACCGGCAACACGTCCTTGTAAAACTGTATGCCCAACAGCACAATCACCATACCGCACAGGTTGGCCAGAAAGAATCCTGCCAGCTGCGCCACACTGATGTGCTGCCTCAATAATTTCCAGATCATATCCGTCTTCGTGTTAATACCTTACAAACTCAGCACCCTGTCATACTCCAGCGGCAGGTGCTTGCCGATGGACGTCACAATCACTCCCGCACCCTGACGAGCCGCTTCCTCCTTCAGGATACGCGCCATAATCTGCCCGTTGCCGTCGTCCAGGTGGCTCACCGGCTCATCCAGGAAGAAAAAGTCGGCCGGCTGGCACAGCATCCGCACGAAAGCCACGCGCTGCTGCTGTCCGTACGACATCTTGCCCACTTTCACGTCCCACTTGTCGGCGATGCCCAGCTGTTCAAACCAGTCCTTCACCTGCTGCTTGCGGCAGAAGCCCGTCAGCCCGTTCTTCAGCTGCACGTTCTCCCATGCCGTCAGTTCCCCGAACAGGCGGAGCTCCTGAAACAGCATGCTCAGCGAACGCTTGCGGATGTCGGTCCACTGCTTCACCGTGAGTTTCCGCACATTCTCCCCGTCGAAGGTGATAATCCCCTGGTAGTCCGTACGGTACCCGTAAATAAAACTGCAAAGCGACGACTTGCCCGTGCCCGACGCCGCTTCAATCAGATACATCTTCCCTTTCTGAAAAGCCACCTGCCGGTGCCATACGTCCGACACGATTCCGTCGCGTCCAGCGAATACCTCCGGCAGGGTCTGCTGTAATTCTATTGTGTCCATTTTATTCAATGAAGAATTAATAATGAAGAATGAAGAATGCTCTTCGTTATTCATTATTAATTCTTAATTCTTCATTCTTCATTATTCACTATTAATTATTAACTGTCGATTCCACTTCCTCTTCGGTCAATCCGGTAGCCTGGGCTATCTGAGCAGTACTCAAACCCAGCGATTTCAGGTTACGTGCAATGGCAACTTTCTCTTTAGCTTGTCCTTCCGCGAGCCCTTTCTTCCATCCGGCTTCACGTGCATCCTCTTCCACGATGCGGCTCACACGGTAACGGTCCAGCGCCTTGTCGTAAGCAATACGGTCTTCCAATGAAAGATTGGCCACGGCAGCCAGTTCTTCCAGACGGCTGAACACCTGCTCCTTCAGCGCGTCCGGCATTCGGTTCCAATGTTGCATATTCTTCAATGTATAAATCAGTTTGTCATAAAGCGTTTCACAATCCTTGAGTTCCTTGGTGAAGTAAGGGAACTGCAAAAAAATCTGCCGGAAATGAGGGTTCACTACCTTTCCGCTCTCACGGTCGGCAATCACGGTGTCCGTGCGGAACTTCTCTTCCAGTCCCGGCTCGCGGAAGTTCATCAGGAAAATACCATACACGGTCGAGAGCTTGTATCTGGACCCATAATTTTCCTGCATCGGCTCACTCAGCAGAAAATCCTCCTCCGTCTCCGGCTTTCCGGTCTGCAACTCACGTTCCTTCCGCCTCTTCTCACGCAAATTCTCCACCTGCCGCCCGATGGCACGACACATGTAGAACAGCGTACGGTCCAGGAAACTACTATGAAAACGGTTCTGCATCTCCACGATGATGTATTCTCCCGTGTCGGTCAGGCAGTACAAGTCATAGATAATCCCTGCATCCGCCATACTGTCCGAATGATTTTCCTTGTCCAGAAAAATCAGGTTCTCTATGCGATGCTCCCCCGCCAACAGCTCATTCAGCAGTGTGATGAGCAATTCCTTGCTGGCAGGCTGCCCAAAGATAATCTTAAAACCGATATCAGTAAACGGATTTACAAAGTGGCCGCAAGTCAAATCCATGTTGTCCATTTTATTCAATGAAGAATTAATAATGAAGAATGAAGAATGCTCTCCGTTATTCATTATTAATTCTTCATTATTCATTATTCACTATTAATTTTTAACTATCTTCACCAGCTGCTTCAGCACATTCTCCTTGTGGTCCTTCAGTTGCAGCACCAGGCGAGCCTTGGTCGGTTCATCCGATTCGATGCTCAGGTAGTCCAGCATACTGATGTAAGAAATCTGCGGAAGAACGGCAGACAAAGCCTGGAAGTTCACGTTCAGGTAGAAATGCTTATCCTTCACGTCCTTGGCCCAGTCACAGTCTTTCAGCGACAGTCCCTTCACCTCACGGCCAATCAGGTCCTCCTGATTCGTCAGGTAAAAGCGGTCATCCTTCACGCCCAGCCAGAAAGACACCGGTCCGCGGCCCATGCCCAGCATGGCACCGTTGGCAACCACAAACTGATAAGCATTCTCACCCTTGTCCAGCAGCCGCATCTGACCGTTAGTCATGGCCAGCATCGGTTTCAAGTCCTCAAACGTACGCATGAAGTCACCGTTTTTCACATCGGCATACAAGATGAAGCCCGGTTTCAACGACATCTCCGGCATGGCCACTGCCACGTCACCCTCCACCGCCTTGAAGATAGCCTCAAAGTCGAGCGGCATCATCGAGTTATCCAGCTCCTGACGCACCGTCGGGTTCTCACGCAACAGCTCATACGCCTTTTCACCGTTCACGTTGGCAGCCATCCAGAGCACCGTATTGGCAGGGAACACCTTCAGATACGTGCCGTCCAGTTCGCCGCTCACCTCTGCCTGCTTCTTCAGCAAGTCCTTGAACTTGCCCTCCAGCAGCGTCTCCACTTCCATCACGGCCCTTCCCGCCTGGAAATCGAGCGTAGAAAATATCTTTAAATCATTCAGGTTCAAGTCAGCCGGCAGCCCCATCGTCATCGGGCCCAGGTAACTCTTCGGCATGGCGTTCAGCGAAGTCACCATGGCCACATCCTCGTCGGCATCCTCTAATTTCTTGAATTCCGGAGTGCCCGAATAGCCCTCCCCTTCTTTCTGGCGCAGCCACATCGAAGCCTGATGCTGAAAGTCCTTCGGGTTCCCGTTGCCCGCCAGCATCAGAAACGCATCGTCCGTCCAGGCCATCAGTCCGCCGCCACCCACGGTCCAGCGGCAACCGTCGCCGTCGGCAGGAGCCTCACACGCCTTCTGCTCCTGAAGCATGGCCATCAAATCTTCCAGTTTTCCCTTGTCGGCCATGCGCACCAGCACACCGCCCATTTCCATCTGCGAAGCGGCAAAGAAATACACCCGGTCGGTCAGTCTCAACCCGCTCTCTTCCGGATTCTCCATCAGCTTGTCCACCAGGGCATCCGCACTGCCCTTCAGGCTCGATTTCATCATCTGCCCCATCGACTGCTTCACCTGGTCGTTCAGGTCACACTTCTGTGCCATCTCCATCAGGTCGAACGAGAACACTGCAGCCGCATCCTTTGGCAACGCATTGGTGTACGCATTGTCTTCCCCGCAGGCAGACAACAGGAAAGCCATACCCAAGGCCAGGCTTCCCATCCATTTCCATGTCTTTTTCATAATGATTCTATTTAAAAGTTACACATCAGCTTATTCCGCGTGCGTCAGGTTCATCAGGTGTACGGCCACCAGTGCCGCCGTTTCCGTACGCAGGCGCGACTTGCCCAGACTCACTGCCTGAAAGCCCTTTTCTGCAGCCAGCGCCACTTCCTCCGAACTGAAATCCCCTTCCGGACCAATCAGCACCACGGCATCCTCGTCCTTGCGGAGCACGTCGCGCAGCAGAGGCTTTTCCCCCTCATAGCAGTGGGCGATAAACTTCTGTCCCGTAAACTCCCGCTCCATAAAGCGGCGGAAATCCGTCATCTCGTTCACCACCGGCTTGCGTGCCTTGAGCGACTGTTTCACGGCCGACACCACGATTTTCTCCACCCGTTCCGTCTTGATGACCTTCCGTTCCGAGAAACGGCAGTTCAGAAACGTCAGCTCGTCGAAACCGATTTCCGTGGCCTTCTCCGCCAGCCATTCCATACGGTCCATGTTCTTCGTAGGCGCCAGAGCCAGGTGCAGGTGCCCCTTCCAGAAAGGCTCCTGCTCCGTTTTCTCCACCACCTTCACCACACAGCGTTTCTGCGTAGCTGCCGAAATGACCGCCCGGTAAAAGCATCCCTTTCCGTCAGTCAGCATAATCTCCTCGCCCACTCCCAGGCGCAGCACCCGCAGGCAGTGGCCCGCTTCTTCTTCCGGCAGCTCCAGCGTCTGCGCAATATCCGGTGTATAAAACACGTGCATAATTACAATTCTTTTTCTAAATCCTCCAAATCTTCGTAATCTTCCTCTTCTTCTTTGTTGCGGGTCGCCATTTCCTGCTTGATCAGCTCCGCATACTCATAGTCCTCGCGGCGGATGGCATCCTCCATCTCCCGCTCCAGCCCTTTCAGCGGCATCAACCGCAGCAGCAGCGCCTTCGTGTTAGGCACAGACTTGGTAAAGCCCGAACGGGGGTCTTCCAGGAACTTCGCGTTCACATAGAACGGAACACCGGCTATCAGACTCACCACCAGCGCGTCGAACAGTGTCAGCTGCATCTCCATCACCGAGCCGTCTTCCTTGCGCAGAGTCACAATCGCACGGTGCAGCAACTTCACCTTGTCCTTTACCACCACCTTTTCCACGGTAACACCCAGCTCCTTCAGAATATGCACCGTCTGATAAGGCAGCGTGGCATCCGTGCCTTCCGGGTCGTTAACAGCCGCGTACAGCAAGTCCGCCTCGTCGGGGTTGATAATCCCCAGCATCATCCGGTGCGGTTCGTTCACCTCCTCCAGCAGCAGCTTGAAGTTCTGCCCGTCCAGCATCATAATATCCATCTTCTCCTCATCGTCCATCACCTGATCAAATGTCAGGTGCCCGATCAGTTTATCCACATTCATGGCCTCGTCAATGGTACGGACCCGCATTTCTACAAATTCGTCTTTCTTTTCCATTTTCACATTCTAATTACTCGTTATCTACTTTATGTTTGTATTTAAATACCAGTGCAAAAGTCACCGCCACTACCAGCGCGTAGGCCGCAAACACGAACCACGCCCGGCTCCAGCCTTCCACCTGCGGTGCCTGCGAATTGAAGTCCACGAAGCAGTTCACCACCGCCTGCGCACTCAGCGTACCCACCGTGGCTCCGATACCGTTCGTCATGATGATGAACAGTCCCTGCGCACTCGAGCGGATAGACAGGTCCGTCTCCTTGTCGACAAACAGCGAGCCCGACACGTTGAAGAAGTCGAATGCCACGCCATACACAATCATCGACAGCACGAACATCCACACCCCGCTGCCCGGGTCACCCAGGCCGAAGAGTCCGAAGCGCAGTACCCACGCCACCATGGCAATCAGCATCACCTTCTTGATGCCGAGGCGTCCCAGGAAGAACGGAATCAGCAGGATACAGCACGTCTCACTGATCTGCGAGAGCGAAATCAGCAGGTTGGCATGCTGCACGCCAAAGGTATTGGCATATTCCGGAATGGCGCTGAAGCTCGTGATAAACGGATTGGCAAAGCCGTTGGTAATCTGCAAGGACACACCCAGCAGCATCGAGAAGATGAAGAACACCGCCATCTTGCGGTTCTTGAAGAGCAGAAACGCCCTCAGTCCCAATGCCTCTACCAGCGACTTCTGTCCGCCCTGTGCGCGGCTCACCGGACATTCCGGCAGCGTCTGGGCATATACGGCCAGCACCACGCCCCATGCCGCACAGGTAAAGAACTGCATGTAGTTCGACTGGAATCCCAGTAAATCTACCAGCCACATGGAACAAATGAAACCGATGGTCCCGAACGTACGTATCGGCGGAAACGCCTTGATGGTATCCAGCCCTGCCTTGTCCAGCGCCGTATAAGCCACCGAGTTCGACAAAGCCAGCGTAGGCATGTAAAACGCCACACTCACGGAGTAGAACGAGAACAGCGGTGCAAATTCCACCTGCGGTCCCGTAGTCATGGCATAATAGCCCGCTCCACCCATAAACAGGGCCGCCAACAGATGGCTCAGCCCCAGCAACCGTTGCGCCGGAATCCAGCGGTCAGCCACAATACCCAACACAGCCGGCATGAACAGGGACACAATCCCCTGCATGGCGTAAAAAATTCCGATATGTCCGCCTAATCCCACACCCGCCAGGTACGTACCCATTGAGGTAAGATACGCTCCCCACACGGCAAACTGCAGGAAGTTCATGACAATCAGTCTCATTTTCATGTTCATATACTCATAGATTTAAAGGTTATTTCATCATCGTAGCCAGTGAAGCCAGCATCGTAGCCAGTGAAGCAAACGAAGTCGCATTCGATACTATGTTCGCAAAGTTGAACTTCTTCGTCTTGTTCGGTACCACGATTTCGCAGCCCGGCTCAATCTGTTTCTTGCCGCTGCCTTTCACTTCGGCCACCTGTCCGTTCATATAAATAATGAACTTCTGGCTCTTCTTGGCGTTGGCAGAGTAACCGCCCGCCTGGCTCAGGTAATACTTCACGCTCTTGCCTGCCGCATACGATACCGTGTTCGGCATCATCACCGCTCCGTTCACCTTCACCGTATTGTTGTATTCCGGCACGGTCAGCACATCGCCCTCGCGCAACACCAGGTCAGCGTCTCCGCCCGGGTTCGCCAGTGCCGCTTCCAGGTCGATACCTACCGTAAACGTACTGTCCACCTTCAGTCCCAGCGTGTTGGCCATGGCATCACCGATTTCACGGCGCATCATCTTCACCACATCCTCCATGCGGCGCAGCTCCTCCTCGTTGGCCACGCGGCGCAACTTCGCTCCACGCACATACGCATAGCGGCTCACCCCGCCGGCACGCTGAATCAAGCTGCTCAGACGTTCACTCTTCGTGTTCAGCGTATAGTCACCGCGGAACAGCACCTCACCGTCCACCGTCACGTTCACCTGCTCGTTGTAGCTCGGGCTGCGGCGCACAAACACCTGGTCGTACGGCTGCAGTTCAAATCCCGCTTCACCGTCCACCACGAAACCATCCTTCAGTCCGAACGAGAAATTCTGTCCGATTACGTCCGGCTCCGTCGTCCCTCTCGGGTCACGGATGCGTCGTGACACGTCCACACGCACCAGCGAAGCCGATTCCTTCAAACCGCCCGCTGTAATCACCAGGTCCTCCAGGCTCATGTGGTCGGCATACGTATAGCTACCCGGCTTGTTCACCTCACCGCTGATGGTCACCTTGCCCATGTCCTGCAAGTCGTGGATGCTCGGGATATACAAAATGTCATTCTTCTGCAAGGCAATGTCGGGCGACGTACCGTTCAAGATACCCTGAATGTCAACCGGCAACACCTCCTTCGTCAGGTTTTCCCGTTCGCGATACAACACCGCACGTCCCGTAAAGGCATCACCCAGCAAACCGTCAGCCTTCTCCACCAGCTGGCGTACCGTGTTCAGCGAACCGCTCAACTCGAATACTCCCGGGTGATACACAGCCCCTTTCACCTCCAGACGGTTGTTGAAGCGGTTCAGAATCGAATCCACCGAAATCACGTCACCGTCTATTAATTTAAACGCAGAATAGTCTATATCGTTCACCGTTTTTACGGAAAACTCTTTACCATCTTTTCGTAACACCCTGATACTCTTCTTGTAAGCATCCGAAGCAAAACCGCCGGCATACTTCAGCAAAGTGGCAGCCGATTCCCCGTTCTTCATTTCGTAGAACATCGGGCGCTTCACCTTACCCGTAATCTTCACCAGCTCGTCGTAGGTAGGCACAATCACCACGTCGCCGTCCTGCAGGCGGATGTCGTCCTGAATCTGCCCCTTCATGATGTACTCATACACGTCCAGACGGGCAAACGTCTTGCCGCCGCGGGCCACCTGCACGTTACGCAAGCTACCGATGTCGCTCACACCACCTGCCACGTACAGCGCATGGAACACCGTCGAGAGCGACGACAGCGAATACGTACCCGGCGCCATCACTTCCCCCATCACGTTCACCTGGATGGTACGGATATTTCCCAATGTCACCTGGATGTTATTGCCCGAATCCGCATAAATCTTTCCAAGTTCCTGCTTCAGCAGCTGGCGTGCATCCTGAATCGTCATGTTGTTCAGGTACACCGGACCCAGGTTGATGATGTTCACATAGCCGTCGGGCGAAATCTCCAGCCGCATGGTATTCTGGCTAGCGCCCCACACGTCGATAATCACCTCGTCACCCGGTCCCAGGCGGTAGTTTTCCGGAGTCGCCATGCTCAGGTTAGGCTGGAAAGTCAGCTGTTCAATGTTGAAAATATTCCGTCCGAACACATCGTTCTCACTGGTAGCCACCGTCGTCAGGTTACGGCGTTTTTTGATAGTTTTCTGCATGTCTTCTGTTAACATACTCTTGTCCACGTTCGTCGAACTTGTCTCCAGGAATTCCGAAGCATCCTCTTCCGTACCGGTCGCAGTAGTTTTCCGGGCCCGTGAACCAGAGCCCAGCAGCGAGCTGTCTTCCCCCGTCAGAGAACCGCTGCCCGATGTCGACGCGCCCGTCGAACCCGAATACATGGACTTCAATCGCAGCAACTGCTCCTGAGTGGCCCCCTTGGCCAGCAGCTCCATCGCAATGGTTTGCTGGTCCTTGCCCTGTTGAAGCGCCTGTTGCACATATTCTATCACCTGGTTGTCGGTCATTCCGCTCTGGGCATACGCGACGGATCCCCCCAGCAGGAACAGACACAATGCCAATCTTACAAACTGTCTTCTCATTCTGTCTTTCATTTTAGTTTTAAGGACAAAGATACATTATTGAAAACGAATCACCAAGCGCTTAGCCCCGGAATCTCCATTCCAAGCAGAAAAAACCGGTGTAAAAATTCCGCTTCCCTGTTTTAAAACATAAAAATAGTTAATTCAATGCAGATTTTCGCCCCAATTATATGTTTCATAACATAAAAACCTTACCTTTGCATCGTGTTTTTCATGGTATTAGATTTAAGGTTAATGAAGATTGGGAGTCTGGGAAGATTCCCTTTTTTTATGTCTATTTTTTATGTCTTTTTTAGACAAAAGAACAGAAGAACATATTGAGTTAAAAGTGAAAAGTTAAAATGTAAAAGCGGCAAGTAATCACAAAAAAACGGAAGAGTCCCCCCGTTCTTCATTATTCATTCTTAATTCTTCATTATTTTTCACTCTTCATTCTTCATTCTCAATTCTTCATTCTTCATTATTCACTATCAAAACGTACTGATGTATTCCGGCGCCTGATAAACAGTAATATCGTCAACTGGAAATTTCGCTTTGTTTTTCGCCTTTGCTTCCGCCATGAACCGATTACATTCATCACTTGTAAAAATCCCCTTATTCATTGCAATAGTCAGCACATCCAGCGTTCCAATATATTCAATGCCATTCTCATCACAATAAGGAGCCACATCCCGAAAGTTACTACTTGCGATAACCTCCTGTCCAAAACGCGCCATCGACATACAGGCCCGTTCTCCGTCCCCCAGCATCGGATTCTCTTTTTTAAGCCGGAAAAACTCTCGCCGGATATTTTCATTGGCATAAGGGAAAGCAATCTTGCATACCTTGCAGCGCTCCATCCACTTGTCCACCTTCCGTTTCCTGTCCGGTTCCGTAGGATGATAGCTGGCCTCCTTGTACACATTCTCTACAATCATCACGGCATGAGGCTGCAGAATTTCCGTCAGCCTGTCTATATAACCGGTAGCCATGAAATGAGAGATGACATCGGCATCCACCAATATTACTTTATTCCTCCCCATATACCTCTTGAGAAACATTAATTTCCATATCCATCAGCAACGAGTAATACTTCGCCTGAGAAATACGCCCCTTATCATATAATTCACGAGCTTTCAAGTTATAATCTCCCACCAGCTCCGTCTGATAAGTAGGATAATACAACTGCGTATTATAACCATATTCGATTGCCGAAGCAACCACATTTTTCTGGTAAAGGTCAAACGTTTTCTTGGTAATCCATTTCAAGTCCTTCAGCCGGGTAAGAAGCGCCGCCCTTGAGCAAAGAAAATTCTGCTCCACCTTCAGAAGAGTAGCCAAGGTTATTTTGTCAACCTGCTGTTCCTCGGCAGGAACCAGTTCCTTCAACCCCATTTCCGGAAGCAGAAGGTAGGCTGCAAACACATCGGCATTATACTCTTCCTCCTCTTTTTTATTAAACAGCCCCGCATTGTTCTGCGACACCTTAAAATCTTTCTGATACAACAAGTGATACAACTCATGACAGGCAGTAAAACGCTGCTTGGCATAAGACAAAGCCGTATTTATCAACATAAAATACTTGTCAGAAGAAGATCCGTTTCCCTTTATCCGGATTGCCATGCCCGAAAAATTATCATCCAGCTTCTTAAACCACGTAAGCACGTGCTTTTCTTTCAATATCTGATGAATGCGCACAGGATCCTTTGTAGTCACATGCATCTCCTCCCGCAACCTGGTTGCAAGACATTCCAGTTCAACTTTACTTCTCAAGCTCATTGCACATCTGAATATAATTTCTGACTATTTTCTGAAATTGAGAAATCTGACCAAGATTTCCAATATTTCCCGTCTTACGATATGCACAGGCCACAGATGTCTGAAAAAGCTGTTCATTTTCCTCCATCAGATCGTATTCATCCACGTTATACAGAGTGGCCAGTTTCTCCATTGCCTCCAAAGGAACTACAGTCTCCCCTTTTTCATATTTCACGTATGCCGGCTGACTGATACCTAAATAATCACTGATTTCCTGCTGGGTATAGTTCAAATGCTCACGAAAAGCCTTGATATTTTTCCCGATTACCTGATCAAGTCCCATATTTTATCAATTAAATGATTCGTTTGCAAAGATACTCATTTTTAAGTTATAAAAATAGAAAATACAAATAAAATCAATCCAATTTATAACTTTTATTTATAGAACCAAAAGCAAAGGATGAAGAATGAGAATATTCCTTTTTGTTTTTAGACAAAAGAACAGAAGAACATATTGAGTTAAAAGTGAAAAGTTAAAAAGTAAAAGCGGTGAGCGTATCACGTTTTCACTTTTCATTCTTCATCATTATTAAAATTATGTCTTTTTGTTCTTATGTCATAATAAAAAAAACGTAAGAGTCACCCCTCCCGTTCTTCATTATTCATTCTTAATTCTTCATTATTCACTCTTCATTATTCACTCTTCATTCTATGACAAGAATAAGCTGTCATGCTTACCTGCTTCCACGTCTGACAAAATTTGCTTTACACAAACAACCAGTTCAGGAAGATACTTTTTGATTATACCAAATATCTGAATGGGGTCTACATTCCCATATTCATGCGAAATAATATTTCGACATCCGAATACGCCTCGCCAATAGACTTGCGGATAATGCGCAAACAACAGAGACGATGTACGATCATCTATCTTCTTAGCCGTTTCACCTACTACCTGTATCAGCATACATGCTGCATCAAATTTTTCCATTCTGTCCGGCGATGTAAGAAAATCCTGTGCACACGTAATCGACTGATTTCTGTTTATCACGAGAGTAGCTTTTTCCAGAATCAGCTCCAATAAATCAATCAATATTTCTTTAGATATAGATCGCATCTTTAAGGATATTCTTTTTTAACGTTGGACGAAGTGACTCTCTAAAGTTCACTAAATCAATAGAAGAATGGAGCAAAACTTCAAGTTCTTCTTTAATCTGCTCCATCACGAAAAAGTCCGGTTCCTGCAGACAGATAAAAACATCCACATCACTTTTTTCATCTTGCTGCTGGCGCGCATAGGAGCCAAACAACCCCATGAACTTTATTTTATATTTCGAAGCCGATTGTGCTTTGAATATTTTCAGTCTGTCGATGATGTCTGTTGTACTAACCATAGCTTGCAGAGATGAAGTTTACACAAAGAAACATAAAAACTTTCATCTTTCCAACTTAATCGCATAAGTTTTTCAAACGATACGCCTCACAGAAACATGTTGTTTCTTTAGACAAAAGAACAGAAGAAGGTATTGAGTTAAAAGTGAAAAGTTAAAAAGTAAAAGCGGCGAGCGTATTGCATTTTCACTTTTCATTCTTCACCATTATTGAAATTATGTCTTTTTGTTCTTATGTCATAACAAAAAAAAGAACGGAAGAGTCACCCCTCCCGTCCTTCACTATATTAATTCTTCACTCTTCATTCTTCATTATTCAACGCACTCACATCAACATCAGGAATGATAACGTCTGCAAGTTTGTCGTTTACAAGAAATCCCATGTATAGTGGAATAGTAAGAATATCTCCATCACGGCCTACGTTATATTGCCCTAACTTGATTGCATTCTTAACATGATACACGTCCTTATTTTTAAGAACCGTTGTCATGCTTTTTGCTTTACCAGACTTTGCCTTAATTTCAAGGAGAACACATTCGCCTTTGAACCTTACCAGGAAGTCCAGTTCAAGCCCGCTGTCCTTATGGAAATAGTACAGTTTCTGACCGGACTTACACAGAAAATCCGCCATGAGGTTCTCGAAAATAGCTCCCTTGTATCCAAGAAGATTTCCCTTTAAAATATCCGCCTGAGTACCATAGTCGAGCATTGCCACAAGAATACCTATATCAGTTGTGTACACTTTGAAACAGTCTTTAATAGCATTCCCCTCTAACGGCAATTCCGTAGTCTGTGTGTTATAGCATCTACGGATAATCCCTGCATCTTCCAGCCACTGAATACTGCCGATGTATTGAGCAGACCTTCCTCCCTTTTTCACAACTGAATACTGGAATTTCTTGTTCTCTTTAGCCAGTTGCTTCGGAATAGAGTCAAAACATTCCCGGATATTGGGCTTGTCCGCATCCTCTGCATATTTAACCATATCTTCTTCGTATCCGGCAATAAGATTTCGCTGCAACTTATAGATAAGTTCGATATTCCTGGTTTTAAGGAAGCAATTCACCACTTCCGGCAGCCCTCCGACAATCACATATCTGTACAGCATCTCCATCATGACCTTATGAATCCCGTCAGGAACAGCCTTTTCGTTCTCAAAGCATGATTTTACAGAATCAATAACTGTCTGACCGATTCCGTTTGCCCATAGAAACTCTTCAAAATCCAATGGATACATGTCAATCACGGTTTCGTATCCGACCGGAACAGAATCTTGCCCTACATCCTCCTTCTTTTTCTTACTTTGACCATAACCTTTTACCCCCAAAAGCGAACCTGTGGCAATGACATCGAAACGCCCGTCTATATGAAATGACTTCAAGGCAGTCCTTGCTTCCCTACACTCTTGAATCTCGTCAAGAATAATACAAGTCTTCCCTTCAATGAAACGACTGCCCTGAATCAAAGCAGAGAGGTTGAGAATGATGGTATCCACATCTATATTGCCGGTAAAGGCAGACTTGTTGTCAGGCTCAAGAATGAAATTCATATAGACCACACTTTCATAATTCTCCCTTGCGAATTTCTGAACAATGTATGTCTTTCCACACTGGCGGATACCTTTTATTACAAGAGGCTTTCTGTCCTCAGACCGTTTCCAGTCGGCTAAATATGTTTCTATCTTCCTTTTAAGCATGGTGTAATCTTATTTCCCAACGACGAAATTACACTTTTTCCAGCGAATAAACCAACATTCGACACATTTTTTCAAACGAATAACATTCATTACAGCACATTTTCTCAAACGAGTTATACAGATATCGAGCTTCTTTAGACAGAAAAAGGTATAAGGTATATAGTTAAAAGGTAAAAGTTAAAAAGTAAAAGAGGTGAGCGTATTGCGTTTTCACTTTTCACTTTTCATTCTTCATCATTATTGAAATTATGTCTTTTTGTTCTTATGTCATAACAAAAAAAAACGGAAGAGTCACCCCTCCCGTTCTTCATTATTCATTCTTAATTCTTCATTATTCTCCATTCTTCGCCTTCCGGTTAATCACATGGTCAAACCAGAGGTTCAGCAGCGTCCATACCACCACGTCAATCACGAACACCAGCGTGTTGTTCATATAAAGAATCGCCACGATGGTAAACGCACAGAAGCAGGCCGACATCAGCTGAATCGTTACCAGCGCCCTCCGCGGTGAGAAACCCATGGCCAGGAACTTGTGATGGATGTGCGTCTTGTCGGGCATGAACAGCGACCGCTTGTTACGCGCACGCCGCAGCACCACGCGAATCACATCCAGACACGGCACCATCAGCACGCTGAACGACACCAGCACCGGACTCGTCTTCATCGTGAGCAGCATATCCGGCTCATACATACAGTACTTGATGACAAAGAAGCTCAGAATATACCCCAGCGTCAAGCTGCCGGTATCCCCCATGAAAATCTTCCTTCCCAAATCCGCACTGCCGAACACGTTGTACGAAAAGAACGGGATAATCACCCCCACCGTCACGAAAGCCAGCATGGCATAGCTCCACATGCGGAAATGCACGAACAGCACCCCGAACACCAGCAGCGCCACCATACTCAGCCCCGACGCCAGTCCGTCGATACCGTCAATCAGGTTGATGGCATTGGTGATGAACACCACCAGCAGCATGGTCAGCGGAATACCTACCTCTGCAGGAATCAGGTAAATGCCAAAGAGACCATAGAAATTGTTGATATACAAGCCCGACAGCGGAAACATCGCCGCCGAGATAATCTGCACCAGGAACTTCTTCCGGTAGCGCACCCCAATCAAGTCGTCGGCAATGCCCACGATATACAGCAGGGTCAGCCCTCCCGTCAGGAAAAGGAACTCGCACACCAGGTCCGTTGTCGATGTATCCGCAGGTCCGTGGCCCGTCATCAGCCGCACGGCCGTAAACACACACAAGGAAAAAAGAATCACCGGGAAAAAGGTCACTCCCCCGAGGCGAGGTATCGGACGTTTGTGTACTTTCCGTTCATCAGGCACGTCAAACAAGCGTTTGCGCAATGAAATAATCAGAATATTCGGGATAATGATTCTCCCCAGTATCACTGCCGATACAAATGCAGAAATGATAATATACAGATTCGCCATGTCCGTTTGGATTTTGAGTAGTGCAAAGGTAGGATTTTATTTCGAATCCTGAAAACTTTTCAGGCGCCGGACACCTTCTTTTTACGATTTAGAAAACTTTTGTCCCGCTACAGCTCCTTTTTCACGTCAAAACAGGGGCAGGCCTTGGTCCATTCCTCCGGTTCCACCGTTCCGTCGCCGTCCAGATCCGGGCTCAGGTCGCGATGCCCCACCACCTGCGTGATGGCCGGGAAATCCGATTTCAGCACCCTCACCAGAATCCGGAGCGAACGCTTCTGCAGTTCCGTACGCGTATCCGCCGGCTGTCCCTGCGCATCCAGTCCCCCTTCGTAGGCGATGCCGATGCTGTGCTCGTTATACCCCTTGGCATGCGCTCCGGCCCGTTCCACCGGCCGCATTGTACAAATTTCACCATCCGTGCGGACAAAATAGTGATATCCGCAACACTTGAACCCCCGTTTCCGGTGCATCTTCGTCAGTTCGGCAGGCGAGAGCGGGCGGTCTGCTCTCGTTGCCGTACAGTGAATCACAATCATGTCAATTTTTCTCATCACAATCCGGTTTTCTTCCGGTCAGGAGACAGAGAATACACTTCAGCACCCTGACCACAATCCATTTTACTTTCGTCATCTTCTCACGCCTTAGTTCCGATTACACCCCAGCACCGTCGTCCTCTTCTTCTTTCTTATACTTCACCGGCACCCGTTCGAAAGCCAGGTTGTTGATAGCCTCCTGCATCACCGTACCCGGGCGGAACAGCACGCGCACCTTTTCAATCATGCTGTCGGTATACGTATCTTCCGTAGCGGCTCCTTCCCCGCTCAGGCTCAGCTGCAGCGAACCCAGTTCACCCAGGCGTACGATTTCGCCACCCTGCAAGCCTTCCGACACGATATCTTCCAGTCCCGTCAGCACCGCCATCACGTCGGCACGGGTCACGGTACACATCTGGTGAATACGTTCCGCTATTTCACGGATACCCATCTCGCCGCGAGCCTGCGACTGTGCATAATACTTCACTTCACCGCTTTCACGATCGGCCGGGTTCACACGCCCTACAACCGAATAAGTCACTGTTTTCTTCATAGGTCAATCAATTAAAAATTAATAATAAAATGAAGAATTAAGAATGATGAATCTTGAATCATGAATCTTGAATGAAGAATTAAGAATCCAGGAAACGCGCGCCCATTCCTCGTTATTCATTCTTCATTATTCACTCTTCATTCTTCATTATTTGATTGTTCTTCATTATTCACTCTTCATTGTTACATAGGCAAAGTTACACTCCCCGTTTCCGCCCATGTAGACATTTGAGGACATACGAAGACTTACGAAGACATTCGAGGAAATTTGAAGACTTTTGAAGACATTAGAAAAAGGAAACGCCGTCGCTCACGGCTCTCCAAGGAACCTCACAATCAGTTCCACCTCCGATTTAAGGAAAAACTTGCGGTTTTTCTGGTAGCCCGACCGCTCGAGCTCCCTTTCCAGTTCCGCACACTGCTTGATCCATCGCCCCAGCCCCTGCAGGGCACCTTTCTTACCTGCCTGCGGAAAATACAAGCCCGCCAACTCACTTTTCCGGTAAGCCTTCAGGCAGAAACCCTCCCGTTCCTCCCCGGCAACAGCTCCCGGTCCCGTTTTCAATTGCATGTAGTTCATTGTTCCGTTTTATTTTAGTTACCTATAAATTTACACAATTCCGGCCGGATACACAAGTTTTTCCACCCGTTTTTTCCGGTATATTTCCTTCTTCGGAACATAAAAATCCACATGAAAATCAAAGCGTTATCACCATCCGGCGACCGGGCGATGAAGACTACTCTTCAGCCGGCGCCTCGGTAAATCGTCCCATGGCACGACGGTTGCGGTTCACCTCTTCGATGGTGTACATCACCACCCGATACCCCCTCTTTCCCGCCACACGAACCTGCTCGAATCCCGCCTTCCGCAAGGCAAGCCCCACCTTGACGGCACTAAGGGGATTCTTCATGCCCCCGTTGATGTGCTGCAAAATCTCGCCCACCGTCAGGAACATACATTCCTCGCCGGGCATCGGCACGCGAAAAAAAGCCAGCAGCAAGTCCGTTTCCAGGCTGGCCGTCTCAAACCGCTCGTTGCGTGCGTTCACCTGCGCGATTTCCTCCTCGTCGAACCAGTAGCGGAATCCCTTCTTCCACAGCATCAGGGCCTGCCCGTACACCCCCGCATAGTCCACGGGATGCGTGTAGGGGTCGTCAATGTGCACCACCGTGAAAGGCAGCCAGCGCCGGCTTCCCGTGGGGTCGTTCAGAAACTCCGGCTGGTTGGTCGTGCCGCAGAAACTCGCGATGTGCGGACGGTTCTCCTTGTAGTGCCCGTACGCCCTCCGCTCGTTCACCGCCGGCATAGTCACCATCGCCTTGAGCTGGTTGATGTCGCCCAGGCGCAGCTCGTCAATCTCCTCCAGGCAAATCAGCGCAAATTCCGACAGCGCCAGGTTATCATCCTTCGTCAGCCGTCCGCTGTTGGAGCGCACACAGAAATACCGCTGCAGTTCAGGCGGCAGCAGACGCGCCAGCCAAGTCGTCTTGTAGCAGCCCTGCCGCCCCACCAGCACCAGAATCTGGTGGTTCGTCACCTCCTTCACCATCAGCGACACCACCACAGCCACCAGCCACTTGCGGAAACAATCATCAAACAGTTTCGCGTCACCCTCCACATGCACCGTGGCCGCCAGCCGCCCGATGTGGTCGGTCACCCCGTCCCACGGAGGCAGCGAGCGGAAATACTCCGTAAAAGGGTTGAACTCCGGCACGAACTCCGACTCCAGCACCGAGCGCACATCGCACAGGCGTACCGTGTGCCCCTCCTTGGTCATGCGGCTCCACAGCGAGTTCACCAGACGGTCGGTCAGCTCCACAAACTCCTCGGCCTCGGGGTGCCGCATCTCCTCCTTCCCGGTAATCACGTTCTTCCGGAACTCCGCCTGCGTGGCGAGAAACTGCTCAATCTCCTGGGGCGTGGCCAGCTGGGAACGTCCCTCCCCCTTCTTCTCCCTCTTCGCACGAAACAGTTCCGCCTCGCGCCGTCCGTGCGCCTCCGTATCGGCATAACACGAGCGGAAAATGGCCGCCACGTCGCCGTCGTATTCCGAAAAGCGTCCGTCCGCCCAGCCGATGGCCTGCCCCAGCGGCAGCCCGAACTCGTTCATCAGATAACCCATGCGCATGATGTACTCATTGTGATGATGCGGGGCATACACCACGCCCTGCTCGTCCAGCTCCCTGCGGATACGGGCCACCACACGCTCCACCCGTCCCCTGCGCGACTCATCCGCCTTCTTCATGCGCGAAAGGTCGAAGCGGAAAGGTTCCGCCCCGTCGTGGTAATGCACCTGCGCGTCATGCGCCAGCCCGCTCAGTCGCGTGGCATTCTTGCAGGCAGGGTCGAAAGCACACTTCGTCAGCTTCTGGTAATACTCGTTCACCCTGTTGAACACCTGGGCGTACAGCGTCAGACGGTCATTGTCAGGCACCTCCCCGTCCAGGCAGTAGCGGCACACCACCCTCACCCCCTGCCCGCTGATGGTGGTATAAGCCAGCACGGTATGCGGGTCGGTACACACTTTTTCGAACACCTCCTCCGCCTGTCCTTCGGGCAGATGGTCAAAGTCCACCATCGAGAGACCCGTCCAGCCACTAATGTCGGTTCTTCGCTTGCCCCCGTCGAAACACACCGCCACAGCAAAGCAGGGGCAGGCCGCCTTTTCCCGGTTGGCGGCCGTCTTCTGCCCCTGCGAGCGATAGTAACGGTATTTTTCGGTGTGGTCGGCCAACACCTTGTCCTCCCGAATCAGACGGACCACTTCATCAAGACTCACCGCCACGGGCATCGTGTCGGCATAACCCTTAAAAATACTTAGCATCATTTTGTTCATTTTCTCGTGCTTTATTTAATGATTTATTAAATTTGCAATCCTTTTAGTTTTAATTTTTGTGTTTCCTTTTCAAAACAGCGAAACGAATGTAACACAAGTTTACAGAAAGTACAAACCCATATTGCACACATGCGTGCAATATTTTAACCAATAATTTACTATAATTTTATTTTTTAAACAAAATTACGTATGAAACAAGCGAAATTGATTGAACTAGGACAGATGCTGGAAGCGTGGCGCCACCAGGTGCTGTCGCACGGCCGTACCCTCACCGTACAAGAGTTGTGCCGACTGGCGCCGATGAGCGCACACACGTTTCAAAAAGTTAAAAAGGGCTCCTGACGGATCTGACATTCCTCGGCCGCATCCTTGCCGTGTACCACCGCCTGCTTGCCGCCGATCCGCAGAAGCAGGACGAGCTGCTCCGCGACTTTTTCCGTTCACTCACCACTGATTTAGAGCGAATTAAATCAAGCCAAGGCATCCAAACCCCTCACACAAAAGATACAGAACGGTAGTGAAGAACCGGCCTTCCCCGGACCACCGCTTGACGGGTTGTCGGGGTTGGCACCGGTTTTGCAAACTTCCTATATACAGGTGTGGAACAAGTATGACACACTTGTTCCACACCCCGCGTATATACATTTTATAAAAATGCCTGCCAACCCCGACAACCCGTCATGTTTCCCATTCCGGAACTCCCCGAAAACGCCTTTGCGTTTCGAATCGAACGCCCTTGCGTTTGAAGTAAAACGTACTTGCGTTTTATCTCAAATGCACTTGCGTTTCAGGTAAAACGCCCTTGCGTTTTTCTCACACTCCGCCCTATACCCCACACATTGTTCCAGAATTGTTACAAAATCCGCCAATATGCCCACTTTTTCATTGATTTCCACCCTTTTCACCGATAAAAACCCCTCTATAAGTTGAATAAACCAAAAATAAGGCTTAATTTTGCGGCTGATTATCGGCCGTAATTTTTACCGCCCCAATCTATAGCTGGGAGTGGTAACGGCGAAGCACGCCCAGTGCGCAGGGGAATTCCTTTAGAAAAATCATAACAAAACCATAAGAAAAGATGAAGATACGCAAAGTAGTCTGTATGCTGACGTTGTCCACCCTGCTGGTGAGCGGGTGTACGTCTTACCAGAAATCGCTCTACCTTCAGAACGAACAAGTGCTCAATGAATCCCTTGAAGGACAGCTCTATGACTTCCGCATCATGCCCAAGGATGAGCTTACTATTTTGGTAAGCACCACCGACCCGGAAGCTTCGGCTCCTTTTTACCGAAAAATCGGACAAAGCAAAGAAAGTACCAGTAACAACAATGTGGGTATGGATGGGGCTAAATTGTTGGCCTACCTGGTAGACAATCAAGGCTGTATCGATTTCCCCGTATTGGGTAACCTCAAGGTAATGGGCCTGACCAACCGCGAATGCGAAGCACTCATTCGTGAAAAACTCCAGCCCTATCTGAAGGAAACACCTAATGTCACCGTACGTACCTCCAACTACAAGTTCAGCGTATTGGGCGAAGTAGGACACCCGGGCACCTATACCACCGATGCCGAAAAAGTCACCATCTTCGAAGCCTTGGCACAGGCAGGCGACATGACCCTCTTCTCGGTACGCGATGACGTACAGTTGCTTCGCGAAGACTCCACAGGCGTACGTCGGGTATATCATCTTAACCTGAACGAGGCCAATGTAGCCCAGTCACCCTATTTCTACTTGCAGCAGAACGACGTGGTTTATGTCAAGCCCACCAAGGCGAAGGTACGTACCAATACCTTTAATAGCAACTCCTCCATGTGGATTACTCTGCTCAGCATTGTGACTTCCATCACTTCTCTTGTACTCGCAATTTCCAAATAATAACGACATTTACCTATGGCAGAAGAAACCAAGAACTACCTGTTGGAAGAAGACAACGAGACTTCTAGCTTCGACTATAAAGTGTTTTTCATCAAGCTACTGATGTACTGGCCCTGGATTCTGGGCTGTGTGGCTGTATTCCTGATTGGCGCCTTTTTCTATCTCAAAACCCTGACTCCCCTCTACACCGTCAGCTCTTCCGTGCTGATTAAGAACGAAAGCAAAGGAGGGACAAGCGGAGCCAACCTGGAAGATTTGGGCTTTGTATCCACTTCCACCCAAAGTTTTGACAACGAGTTGGAAATCCTGCGTTCACGTACCCTGATAAAGAAAGTAGTGACCGCTCTCGACCTCTATGTCAGCTACTCCGTGCCCGGCCAGTTCCGCGACACCGAACTTTACAAGCAGTCGCCCGTCAAGGTATGGGTTACACCCGAAGAAGCCGAACGTATGGGCTATGCTCAGGTAAAAATGTCTTTCCGCAACCAGCAGCTTCACGAGGTGTTGGTAGAGCACGAAGGTCAGGAATGGAAAAAAACGGTAGAAAGTCTGCCTGCAGTCTTCTCCACCCCAGTAGGTGTATTCACCTTTTCCGTAGCCGATTCTACGTTGCAAACTATCCAGCCTGTACCCGAAGTGATTCAAACTACAGTCGTATCACCCAATGCAGCAGCGGCTTCCTACCGTAACCGCTTGGCGGTAAGTCCCAGCAGCAAGTCTACCACCATTGCCCAGCTTACCTTCACCGGTAGTCAGGTAGCCCGCGGAGTAGACTTTCTAAACAAGTTAGTAGAACTCTATAACGAGGAAGGAAATAACGACAAGAACGAGGTAGCGGCCAAGACCGCCGAATTTATCGACGAGCGTATCCGCATTATCAATAAAGAACTGGGTACTACTGAAAGCCAGCTGGCCAGCTTCAAGCAGCGGGCAGGTGTAGTGGACATCGCTGCCGACGCCACCCAGGCTGCCGGCGAGCAAGCCAGCTACGAACGTGCTTACGCGGAGAATGAGGTACAAATCAGTCTGGTCAATCATTTAAAGAACCACATACTGAACGAGAGCAGTCAGTTTGAAGTCATCCCAGCCAACATCGGACTGAACAACAGCGACTTGAATACGGTAGTACAGAACTACAACCAGATGCTGATTGAGCGTAAGCGCCTGCTGCGCACTTCACACGAAGACAATCCTGCCGTGCAGAGCCTGAATGCCAGCATCGAAGTAATGCGCAATAGCGTAATGGGCGCCATCCAGACCGCAGAAAAAGGTTTGCTTATCAATCGCCAGGCCCTGCAGGCTCAGACCCGCAAGTATGCCGGCAAAGTAAGCGATGCCCCTGTACAGGAAAAAGAATACCTCAGCATGTCGCGCCAGCAGGAAATCCAAGCCAACCTCTACCTGATGCTGCTGCAGAAACGTGAGGAAAACAACATCACCCTGGCTTCTACCGCCAATAATGCCCGCGTCATCGACGAACCTCTGGCAGGCGGCCAGATCTTTCCTACCCCCTCACAGACTTACATGATTGCCCTTGTATTGGGCTTAGGACTTCCTGTAGGCCTGATTTTCCTCTGGGGCTTGCTTCAGTTTAAAATCCAGACCCGCGGTGATGTAGAAAAGATTACCCACCTGCCTATCGTAGGCGATATTCCACTCACTCCGGAAACCGCTGAAAGTGCCATTGTGGTACGCGAAAACCGCAACGAGTTGATGGAAGAAGTATTCCGCTCGGTACGTACCAACATCCAGTACATGCTGCAGGATGGACAAAAAGTAATTCTTTTCACCTCCACCACTTCCGGTGAGGGCAAGAGTTTCAATGCCGGCAACCTGGCCTGCAGCTTTGCCTTTATGGGCAAAAAGGTAGTAATTGTGGGGCTTGACATTCGCAAACCCGGACTAAACAAGGTGTTCCATCTCTCCCATAAGGAAGCCGGAATTTCACAATACCTGTCCGCCCCCGAACATACAGACTTGCTTAGCTTATGTCAGGCATCTACGGTATCACCCAACCTTTACATCTTACCTGGTGGCACCATCCCTCCCAACCCAACTGAACTGGTGGCACGCCAGGCACTCGATGATGCGATTCAACAGCTAAAAGCACATTTTGACTATGTGATATTGGATACTGCTCCTATCGGCATGGTAACCGACACCCAGCTTATCGCCCGCGTAGCCGATTTAAGCGTTTATGTATGTCGCTCCAACTACACGGCCAAGAGCGAATTTAAACTAATCAATGAATTGCAGCAGGACGGCAAACTTCCCCACCTCTGTGTATTGATTAACGGCATTGATATGAATAAACGTGAAACCGGCTCCTACTATGGTTACGGCAAGTATGGTAAGTACGGACACTACGGTTACGGAAAGAAATACGGCTATGGCTACGGTTATGGCTATGGACAAAAGAAATAACTAAGGTAGAGTCTTTCCCACGGGATGGGAGAGAAATTTTTCATATTTAAAATTATTCCAGCCGATGTGAATCGCCTGGAATTTACTTCATCTCAGTTATAACCTGATTCTTACGAGAAAATTTTAAAGAACAAATAAAATTATATAAGATAAAATGCAAAGACAATCAAACATAGAGTTACTACGGATTATATCCATTCTAATGATAGTGATTCATCATGTCCTTGTACATGGTATCTATAATGCTGTTAATAACAGCACTTTACATTTTATCGATTCTTTCGTCATTTATGGAGTAAATATTTTTCTCTTAATTTCCGGATATTTTACTATAAATTTAAAATGGAAATCTGTAATCAATCTTTTCTGGATATGCAGTTTTTGGAAATTGTTTCATCTGTTCTATGAAACGTATATTGTCAAGGTACCACATAGTCTTTTCGAATGGATTGCTAAACCATTAGCCATCCCATTTAGCTCAGGCGGTTGGTTTGTGGACATTTATATTCTATTACTTCTTCTTTCACCTGCCCTCAATATGGCTCTCACAAGAATGAATAAAAAAGAATTAAGTTTAACTATTTTATTAATAAGCATATTTAATATCGTATATTGTTGGGGGGTAGGCAGAGAAAATAACACATCAGGATACAGTCTTTATCATTTTGTATATATGTATTGCATAGGATTTTACCTTAAATCATCGTCCTTTAGCTATAAATATCCATACTTTGGCATCGTTATTTGCTCCATTTTTACATTTATCCTTTACTTAGTACTCGGAGGAAGAGCTTTTTCCTATAATTCTCCCTTTGTTATTATAGGAGCTATCTGTATTTTTACAGCCCTCAACAAAGTAAATATACAAAGCCGTATCATCAACATCACTGCCCAATCTGTACTTTCTATTTATCTTCTTAGTGATGGAGGATTATTCTCGAAAAATATGTATCAACTCTACAATGAGATAATTAAGACTTCAGCAAATACCGTTGTTGGAAATTTGAAAATAGCAGGAATAGTTTTTGGTATATGTATCTTTGCCATCCTACTGGATAGGATTCGTATTATTATTTTCAAAAAAGGAATTTATCCTTTCTCGGAATATATATCATACAAATATTATCATAAAATTTACCACAAATGAGAATTCTATATATTGGAACACCTCATACCTATCAGCTTTATAAAGAAGGAAAAAATCCTTCTCATTGGCTATATGGGGCTGTAGAAATGGAAACAGAAGGCCATCAAGTTATTTGGGAGAAAGAAACTTCAAGTCTCCTCAATGATATAAAACTTATACTTAAATACAATCCGGACTTAATATTTATTCCTAACTTAAATATTAGGAATCATTTATTATTATTATGCCTTAAAAGATTAAGTTTCATCAAAAAGCCTATTATAGCCTATCTCCATCATACACCCAAGTCTGGAAAAGTTAGCATAATCTACTCTTTTTTACTAAAAGCTTTAAATCATTGCTTTTTCCTTTCAACAAAAACCATGGAAGAAACAATACAAGGAGGTTATATAAAGCAAGATAAATGCAGTGAACCTGGTTGGGGGCCCGATATGGATTTCTATAACAGAGTAGAAAAATCAGACGGAGATTATTTTATATCTACAGGAAAAGAAAACCGCGATTTTGATTTGCTAATCGAGGTTTTCAAGGAAACAAAAGCTCCTTTAAAAATAATAACAGCTCAGTCGCACGGCGGGAATGATTACACAGATTTAAAAAAGAAATGTGCATTAATTCCTAATATAGAGGTTATTATTACTGAAAATTCAGGCGATGTCTATCCCATGATGGTTAAAGAAATGGCAAATGCAAAAGCACTTGTTTGTCCACTTCGGCAAGAGCGACTCAATTATTGCGTAGGATTGTCAACTATAGCTGATGCAGAAGGATTAAATAAACCTTTAATTATTACACATAATCCATACCATTCTGATGATAGAATAAATCGTTTTAATATAACAACCAATAAGCAAGAATGGATTCATGCCACAACTGCCCTAATCTTTTACCCTAAAAAAGATTCATATTCTATGCAGAACTGCTACAACAACATGAAACAATATCTTCATTTATATCAACAATGAAAACAATTTTATGGATATATGAAAAAGCCTTAAATCCAGAAGATGGAGGTACTGAGCGTATTTCTGATTTAATAATGAAAGGATTAACAAAAAGAGGATACATTTGTCTTGGCTTCTTAGAATTTCATAAAAATGACAATTCGATAATATACAACAAACAATACGTCAATAATGTATACACTTTCTTAAAAAACAACAATATTGATATAGTCATAAACCAATTAGGATATAATGACTGGCTATTAAAGCAATTTTATAAGGATGGAGGAAGCAGATGGAAGGAAGAAGGAGGAAAAGTTATTACTTGCCTTCATTTCGACCCCAAATCACCAAAGCTAACAAAAAAAATAATTTTCCATGACTGGAGAAAAAAATCAACTAAAGAGAAAATAGATGCATTAAAACGTTACCTATTATCTCCATATTATGAAAAAAGAGAAGAAAACTCTATAAAAAAAACATACAAATATCTATATGAATACTCTGATTTATTTGTAATGCTTTCTAAAACACACTATCAATATTTTAAAACACTATTAAAACTTAAAGACTTTTCAAAACTACGGGCAATCCCTAACCCTTTAACATTTCCAACTATATCATCCCCAGATATTCTCAATATAAAGAAGAAACAAGTCTTGATTGTAGCGCGCATGAGTGAATATCATAAAAATATCTCTTTCGCATTAAAAGTATGGAAACGACTGAACCAACAACAAATTCTCTCAGAGTGGCAACTAATTCTTGTTGGAGATGGTCCAGATAAAATAGAATATCAGAAATATGCAAAAAAGAATAATCTCCATAATGTGATTTTTAAAGGGCAGCAAAATCCTGAAAAATTTTATGAAGAATCTTCCATTTTTCTCATGACATCCCCAGCTGAGGGTTGGGGTCTAACTATTACAGAATCACTTCAAAGAGGAGTTGTTCCGATTGTTATGAATAGTAGTCCCGTGTTCTCTGAAATTATAGATAATGGAATAAATGGATTTCTAACCAGAAACAAATCACTAAATAATCTATCATATACATTAAGTAAACTCATAAAAAATACAGAATTACGCCAAATGATGGCCAAAAGAGCACTCCAAAAGGCATCTAAATTTACAATTGATTCAGTACTAAACCAGTGGGAACAAATTATAAGATAACAGGTATACAATTAAGAGAATAAAATACGATTATTAAACCAATAAAATAATATATATCGAATTTTAAAGTGAATATTTTCCATGAAAGTGTTGATATTAGGAGGGACAGGATCAATGGGAAAGCCATTGGTTAGTATATTGTCATCAAATCATAATAATCAAATATATGTTTCGACAAGAGGTAATTACACCAATACCTCTAATATATTTTATTTAAAAGGTAATGCCCATGATACACTTTTCTTAAAGCAAATTCTTTCAACTTATTATGATGTAATAATAGACTTTATGTATTATGATTCGAAAGAGTTTGAAAAAAGAATAGACCTCCTACTCAGCAGTACAGCGCAATATTTTTGTATTAGCAGTGCCAGAGTTTATTCAGATAATCAACAGCCTATTACAGAAAACTCCCCTCGATTAATAGACACAATAAAAGATTCAATATATTTACAAGGTAATGATTATTCAATTGAAAAGTGTAGAACAGAAAATATATTACAACAATCTAAAAGAAAAAACTGGACAATCATTAGGCCATATATTACATATAATGATAATAGATTGCAATTAGGTATATATGAACTTCATGATTGGTATTATAGATTCTGTAAAAGCCGAACAATTCCTATTTCTAAGAATATAGCATCTGCCACAACAACATTAACCTATGGTTATGATGTGGCAAAAGGAATTAATGCTCTTATAGGAAGAAAAGAAGCATTAGGAGAAACTTACCATATAACCTCTCCAATAGCTATAACTTGGAAAGAAATCATTGAGATTTATGATAAAACAATATTAAAAATAACAGGGCATAATATAAAATATCAAATAACCAAAGATGATATATTCTCACATTTTGGAATAATAGAACCACAAATAATATATGACCGCAATTACACAAGAATATTTAACAATACAAAAATCGGAGAATACATTAATGTCAGAGCCTTCACTTCTCCACAAAATGGTATCCAACAATGCATTGAAAGTTACATCAATAATAAAGAAACAATATGCAATATAAACTGGTATAGACAAGCCCTAATGGACAGAATAACTGGAGAACAGGCTACACGTGAAGAATTTGCATCGGAAAACGAGTGGAACTTTTATAAATCGATTAGATTTCCTAATTTTAAACACAAGATTAAAATCTTTCTATATAACATTACAGGGAAAAAAATTTTATAATAAGCAGTAATATGTATACCAATCTAAAATCATACCAAATTATTATAGCTTTATTAAAAGCGTACAATATAAAACATTTAGTTTTATCTGCAGGAAGCCGCAATGTACCTTTTGTTCATTCAGTTGAAGAAGACTCCTTTTTTACCTGCTATAGTGTAGTTGACGAACGCAGTGCGGCCTATTTTGCTCTTGGGCTTTCTCAGCAACTTCAAGAACCAGTTGTTATATCCTGTACAGCATCTACTGCAAGCAGTAATTATTGGCCAGCAATTGGAGAAGCATTTTATCAAGGGGTTCCTTTAATCATTTTGACTTCAGACAGAAATCCTTCTATGCTCCACCAATGGGAAGATCAAATGATAGATCAAGTTGGAATGTTTGACAGGCACGTAAAATGTTCAGTAAACTTACCTATAATTAACGATGAAGACGATTGGCTATATTGTCAACGATTAGTAAATAAAGCGTTTTTATCACTAAACCATCATGGAACAGGCCCTGTGCACATAAATATTCCCATGAAAGATTATTGCTTAGATTTTGACACTCCAACTTTACCCAATGTTACAAAGATTCAAAGAATCGAAAGGAACGAAGAAAACAAATGGGAACTTGCATACAAAAAGCTGAAAGGAAGTAAAAGAATCCTAATTACCTGTGGACAATCTCCAATATTTAATGACATCCTAAACAATGCACTATCAACATTTTACCATAAATTTAATTGTGCAATATCAACAGAACATATGTCAAATATAAATTGTGAAGGAGCTATCCATACTTCTGTATGCATGGATGTAAGATATAACCAAATAAGTTTCGCTGAATTTATACCCGATATTGTAATCTCCTTTGGATACAATATCAGCCAAGGAATCAAAGAACAATTAAGATGGTTTCATGGGAAATATGAGCACTGGTCAATACAACCTGATGGTGAGATTGTAGATATGTATAATAGTCTCACGAAAGTATTTGAATGTGAAGCCTCAGATTTTTTTGAGAAAATGAATACTATGGCTGACGATACACAAAAAAATAACCAAGAATACTATCAAAAACTTTCAGACTACGCAAATAATGTACATTATCCAGATTTTGACTGGTCAAGTACATATGCAGTCCAACAATTAATTCAACGCATGCCTTGTAATTCAATATTACATATGGCAATCAACAACTCTATCCGTATTTGCAACTTTTTTAAACTAAAAGAAAATATACGTTCTTATGCAAATATTGGAACATATGGTATCGATGGCTGTTTATCATCCCTATTAGGGCAAGCAATTGCAACAAATGAATTAAGTTTTCTTATCATTGGAGATTTAGCATTTTTTTACGACATGAATGCACTCCGAATTAAGCATATCAAAAATAATGTTCGAATATTAATGCTCAACAATCAAGGCGGTAGTGAATTTTATTATAATGGTTCATGGAAGGATGAGTCTAGTGATTTACATACAACGGCACGACACCATACAAAAGCAGAGGGTTGGGTAAAAGAAAACAAATTCATTTATCTATCCGCTCATGACAAAAATTCATTTGAAGAAGCACTTAAAATCTTTTTAAATAAAGAATCTGAAAAGTCAATTTTTCTAGAGATATTCTCAGAAATGAAAAACGATTCTGATATTATACACAACTTCTACAACATGAATCGTCAATTTACACCAACAACAGTTAAACAGAAAATAAAAAATACGATTAAAACAATACTTCCAGAGCCAATAATTAAAATCATAAAACAATGAAAATAGGTATACTTACATTCCATGCATCGCATAATTATGGCTCCATGCTACAAGCATACGCTTTACAAAGCATATTGAAAAAAATGGGGCATGAAAGCTGGATTATTAATTTAAGAACTCCTGCGCAAAAATTTCTCATCATGCCTCAATTAGAATGGAAACATCCTAAAAGTTCTATTATAAAATTTTTAAAGCAGCCTAAAATATCAATCGAACTTCAACGAAAATACAACCGCTTTGAAAATTTTCTAAAGGATAATTTACGATGCACAAATGAGTATGCAACAGAAAAGGATATGTATGAATCATTAAAGGTTAAACATTTAGATGCTTTCATCGTAGGTAGTGATCAAATTTGGAACACAAACTGCCTAGATTTTAATACAGTCTATCTTCTTGATTTTAACTTACCTGGACGTAAAATCGCATATGCACCATCTTTAGGCTTACATCCAGAAACATTCAACGAAAAAGACAAGAATCTATTAGCTCAATTTATTCCTGCCTTCGATTTTCTTTCCACGAGAGAAGAAAGAGGAGCTAAAGTTATTAAAGAGATAACAGGGCTTACCGCAAAAGTTGTGCTAGACCCAAGCCTACTACTAGAAAAAATAGATTATTCATCATTATATAAGCAAACGCCAATTATAAAAGGAGATTACATCTTTTACTATTCTCCGATTGATCAACCTGAGATTTTTAAAAAGGCATTATTATTATCCCATGTTACAGGTCTCAAAATAGTTACTACCCAATATCAATCATATTACAAAGGGGAAAATATCATACATATTAATGATTGTGGCCCATGTGAATTCCTTAATATAATTAATTATTCACAATATACAATAGGAAAATCTTTTCACCTTCTGGCTTTCTCCCTTATTTTTGAAAAAGAATTTTTTATTATTACAGGAGATACAGATAGCCGAATTGTAAATATTCTTAAGCCACTTGAGTTAACAAATCGGGCAATCTCCACCAATCAAAATAATATCTTTATCCCAGCTTCTATCGATTATATTCAAGTTAAGAAAAAACTTAATAATTTAAAAAATGATTCCATTGAATATTTAAAAAACTCTTTAAATTAGTCATGAAACGAATCCTATTCATAGGAATGGCCTCCACTGGAAATGATAGAAATGCATGGTCAGGGACTTGCTTCCAGACTTATCAAGCATTAAAAAAAGCAGGTTTTGAACTAAACTATTTGTCAGCATTACAAGATGTTCAAAATGGATTTATTGAAAAACTTCTATATACCTATTGGAGTTCTATTCATAACCTTTTTCATAAAAATGTACGAGTCGATGAATCATTTTATACTGTAAGATTATTCTCTCATACATTAAAGAAGTTTGATTACACCCCATATGATATCATATTTATTCCAACCTATCTTTCTGCTGTATGTGCATTGCCCAAACACATCAAACCTAAAATTATCCATTTAGTTGATGCAACTGTCGATTCCCTTTTTAACTATTACTCTGAATTCAGTGGCTTGACATGGCAAAATCGTTTAGAAGCTTCATATCTTGGCAGAAAAGCGTTCAAAAGAAGTGATTTACTTATAGCTTCATCCGACTGGTGTAAACAAAATGCAATAAAACAATACCATATAAATCCGCAAAAAATATCAGTCATAGAATTCGGAGCTAATATTGACCCAGCATATATCCCAGCTCAACCCAAATCATTAAATAACAAGAAACATCTAAATATATACTGGAGTGGTGTAAATTGGCATAGGAAAGGTGGGGATATAGCAGTTGAATGTTGCGAAGAATTAGTTAATGCGGGATATTCAATTACCCTTAATATTACAGGTATAAAAGAACTCCCTACAGAACACGAAAAAAAAACCTTCATTAAGAACTATGGATTCCTAAGTAAAAACGATGACAATCAGTATAAAGAACTAATATCTATAATAAAAAAACAAGATATTTTTCTTTTCCCATCTAAAGCAGAATGCAGCAGTATTGCCTTATGTGAAGCAAATGGATTCGGATTGCCCTGTTTTGCCTATAATACTGGAGGAACCGAAAATTATATAAAAAATGGGGAAAATGGCTATATGTTATCTCTAAATAGTTCCGGCAAAGAGTTTGCAAAGAAAATCATAGAATGCATCAAATGTAATGAACTTGATACATTAAGTTTTGGTGCCGTAAAACAATATAAAGAAAAATTAAATTGGGCCGTTTGGGGAGAAAAAGTTAAACAATATATTGAATCTTTAAGATGATTAAGCTAGCTAAAAAAGAAGAATGTACAGGATGTGGTATATGCACTTATAAATGTCCTAAGAGTTGCATAACAATGAATGAGGATATGACGGGAGGGATATACCCAGTCATCAACAAAGATAATTGCATAGAATGTCATTCTTGTGAACGCATCTGTCCAATTCTTAACCCCCTAACGAATACCTATCCTTTAAAATGCTATGCAGCTTGGAATAAGGATAAACAAGAAAGACAAACAAGTGCTTCTGGTGGTGTCGCTATTGCTATTTATAAATGGGCTATTAAACACGATTACTTATGTATTGGAGTTTCTATGAATTCTGATTTTTCTGTAACATATAAAATAGCACAAGATGAACAACAATTATCCGCTTTTAAGAACTCCAAATATGTCTTCAGTGAACCTTTCTACATATACCCAGAACTTTCAAAACTTTTAAAACAAGGGAAAAAAGCGGTTATAATTGGATTACCTTGTCAAATAGCTGCTTTTAAAAAAGCCTTTAATAAATATAATGTTATTTTCATCGACCTAGTTTGTCACGGTATAGTACCAACGCTTTATCTAAAACAGCATATAAACTTCATCGAAAAACAATTAGAAAAGGATGTCGCAAGAATCTCTTTCAGAGCACCAGAAATGGGTACAGAAACTTATCATTTCACCCTCTATGATAAAAACGATACAATAATCTACAGCAAACGAACTTCTGAGGGAGAGAGCTATAATTATGGATTTCATAAAGCTATTAGTTATAGAGAGAATTGCTACCATTGTAGATTTGCCCAACCTCAAAGATGTTCAGACATCACACTTGGTGATTTTCATGGACTAGGCAAACTAGCCCCTTGTAACTATAGCGAAAAGAAAGTATCAAATATATTAATCAATAGCAATCAAGGTCTATCACTTATTTCAGATTTAATTCAAAATGAAATCTTATATGCAGAGGAAAGACCTGTAGAAGAACCGATACAAGGAGATTTTCAACTTCAACGACCATCAACTAAAACAAAGCAGCGATATGATTTTGAACAACTAACTAAATCATCAAAAAGTTTCAATTACGATATTATAATACAAAAGGTTATCACAAAGGAAAAAATACGAGAGAAAAAAAATAAAATCATTCAATTCCTCAAATCTGCCAGTAGAAAATTAATAAAGCTAAACTCATTTTAATGTTTATCTATGAAAATCGGTATAATAACTATACATAATTCGCCTAATTACGGAGCATGTCTACAAGCTTTTTCACTTTATGAATATTTGAGACAGCAAGGCTATGACGTTGAAATCATAGATTTATTAAGACCGTATTTTAAAGAATTCAAACCAAGTAAGAAATTTAAACCATATCAGCATTACAAATTACCAATAAAACAGAAAATAAAAAAAATATTTATTTCTTTATTGAAACATAACAAAGGAAATGTAAATCAACACAAACAGCAATATAGTAATCTAGAATCTTTAAACAAGTTTAAAGATTTCAATTCTCACATAAAATTTTCCAAACAATACTGCTCAATTGATGATTTATACAAAAATCCACCTCAATATGATGTGTATATAACAGGAAGTGATCAAGTATGGAATCCAACTCAGGATTATTGTTTAGAACCTTATTTTCTTACATTTGTCAGAAAAGGGAAAAAAATATCCTATGCATCAAGTATAGGAATTAATGAACTAACAAATAAAGAAAAAAAAGATTTTTCTAGATGGCTATCATCTTATGATATGATTTCAGTACGAGAAATTGCAGCAAAACAATTATTACAACCACTTTTAAGAAACAAAAAAATTGAAATAGTTTCTGATCCTACCTTCTTACTTGATTTTGATTTTTGGAATAAATTCATAATACATCCCCAAATAAAAAACTATATCCTACTTTTTACTCTTGCATATGATGAGTCTATGATTGATTATGGTCTAAAATTATGTCAAGAATCAAATAAAAAATTAGTCGTGTTAAATTTAAACCAACCTAATATTTTAAATTCTAAATACATATCTGTTACAGATGCTGGACCAAAAGAATTTCTTGGATATATAGCAAATGCTGACATGATTTTAACAGACTCATTCCATTGCACTGTTTTCTCTATCATATTAAAAGTTCCACAATTTTATACATATATAGCACCTTGGAATCTACGAGGCAGCAGAATTACAAACCTACTAAAAACATTCCATCTAGAAAATCATTTATTAAAACAAGACAAAAGCCAAAACTGGGAAGAACTTAATCGTATATCTATTAATTATTCCAATATTGAAGAGATTTATCTGAAAGAACAAGCATCTTCTAGAAATTATTTATTACGACAACTCTCCTAAATAGCATAAATAATAATGGAAAGTAACAATAAACGAATTATAAAAAATACATTATATCTCTATATTCGCATGGCAGTAATAATGGCTCTAAGCTTTATTACTACAAGAATTGTATTAGATAAATTAGGTGCCTCAGATTATGGTGTATATACACTAGTTGGAGGCTTTGTTTCTCTATTCACTGTACTAAACAGCATATTAAACTCTAGTACGACAAGGTTTCTTGCTTTATATTTGGGAAAAGGGGATGTACAGAACCTAAGAAAAGTATTTTCTACAGCTTTTATTCTTCATTTATTCATAGCTATAATTGTAATAATCTGTTTAGAAACATTTGGACTATGGTTCTTAAATAGTCATCTAAACATAGACATTAATAGAATCTCCGCAGCTAATTGGGTTTTCCATTTTGCAGTTATTAGCACATTTTTATCTATAACCCAAACACCATACACCGCAACAGTTACAGCTCACGAGCATTTTAATATTTATGCCATCATGAGTATATTTGATGTTGTAGCTAAAATCTTAATTTTATATCTCTTAATAACTATTCCTGGCGATAAACTTATTATATATGCTACATTATTATTATGTGTTTCTATATGTAATATAACTCTTTATAGAATTTATTGTATTAAACACTTTTCTGAAACAAAAATTATATTTCAAATTGACAGAAAGATATTTAAAGAAATGCTTAGATTCTCAGGATGGGGAACTTTTGGGCATGTAATTACAGTTATTAATTCACAAGGAACCAACATCCTTTTCAATCTGTTTTTTAATACAATAATGAATGCAGCAAGAGGATTAGCCCAAACAGTTTCATATACAATTGCACAATTTGTAGGGGGATTTCTTACTGCAGCACAACCTCAATTAATAAAATATTATGGTCAAGGTGATACAGAACATTTTAACAAGCTAATTTTTAATATAACTCAATATACTTTGTTCCTATTAGCTCTTATAGCCGTTCCTGTAATTTTAGAAATAGACTATGTCATATATCTCTGGTTAGGAAAAAATATTCCCCATTATACCATCCCATTTGTCAAGATTACAGTTATATGTAGTATTATTTATCGAAGTAATACGATGATTGACTATGGAATTAATGCTGCTGGACATGTCAAACTATTAAACACTTTATCAATTCCTAATTACTTATTAACTATCCCACTCATATGGGGAACACTCTATCTAAATTTAGGCCCAATAACAGCTTATTGGATAAGTAGTATCCCTCCACTATTGGCATTTCTTACAAATCTATGGATAATAAATCATACTATAGGATTTCCCAGTAAACAATATTTCATACATATTTTTCTTAAAAACATATTACTAATAGCCATATCTTTAATTATTCCATGGTTAATACAGCAAACAATGTCACCTAGCTTTATAAGATTTACTGTTGTATGTTGCATATCTCTTCTCTCCACAACAACAGTCCTTTGGTTCTTCGCATTAAATAAGGAAGTAAAAAATATGATATTGCAAAAAATTAAGGATAAGCTATCAAAAATCAAAATATAACCCTTGGAATCATTACTAATTATATTCTAATTATGATAAAAGAACTATTAAAAAACACCATTTGGCAATGGTATCAATTCATTATTTCTAGAGTTGGCATTCATTATACTCATTTAAATAAAGTAGCTTTATGCTGTATGGGAAAATGTGAAAACTTATATATACGCGAGTGGGTAGAATATTATCATGATTTAGGATTTGACAAAATCTACATCTATGACAATAATGATATCGAAGGAGAAAAATTCGATGATGTCATTAAGGATTTCATAGACATGAATTATTGTGAAATAATTGATTATAGAGGAAAGGCCTGTTGCCAGGAAGAGGCTTATCATGATTGCTACACAAAACACAAAAATGAATATGATTGGATAGCAGTATTCGATATTGACGAGTTTCTAACATTAAGAAAACATAATAATATTCATGACTTTCTTAATGATAAGCAATTTTATAACTATCAAGTAATACACATAAATTGGATGTGTTTTGGAGATAATGAGATGTTGGATTTTGACGGCAGAAAATGTCAAGATCGATTTGTTACACCACTACCTTATAACATACGAAGATTTAAAGACTTTCCTGAGAATAATCATATAAAAAGTATTGTGAGAGGAAATTTGAAACACCTAAACTGGAGATACATAACGCATACTCCATGGTGTTACTATAGATGTTGCAATCCTCAAGGTATAGAATGCTCCGTCAGATCTCCATATAACCCATATAACTTTGATGTAGCTTATCTTAAACATTATTATACTAAAACAATAGGAGAATGGATACGAATAAAAGCTGCCAGAGGTTATGGTGATATGGATAAAGAAACAGCTAAAAAGAAACTTGGAATAGACGTATTTTTTATGCTAAATAAAAGGACGTCTGAGAAAGAAAAATATGCAAAATCAATCTTAAAAGAAATATCTAATGCCTAAGATATCTGTAATAATACCCATATACAATTCTCAAGACTCTTTACGAAAAGTCATCGAATCTTTTATAAATCAAACGTTTAAAGATTTTGAACTTCTTTTAATTGATGATGGTAGTACTGATAATAGTCCTAATATCTGTGATGAATTTGCAAATATAGACAATCGAATTCGTGTTTTTCATCAAAAGAATCAAGGTGTAGCTATGGCAAGACAAACTGGTATCAACAATGCCAGAGGTGAGTATTCAATCCATGCAGACAGCGATGATTGGGTTGAAAATCACATGCTAGAAAGAATGTATGCAACAGCTAAAAATAAAAACGCTGATATTGTTATTGCTAATTATTTCACTAATTCAGAAAAGAATAAAGAAGTTTTACATAAACAAAATCTGGAATCAGATAAGTGTATAGAGATATTATACCAAATTGTTACAGGAAAACTTTTCGGAGCTTTATGGAACAAATTAATTAGACATTCTCTTTATAAGAAATTTAACGTACAGTTTTATATGGGATTAAATTATTATGAAGATGTTTTAGTTCTAATTCAACTATTACAACATAACAACATAAGAATTGTCCATCTTGATGAAGCCTACTATCATTATTGTATAAATAATGCTTCCATCTCTCATAATATATCAATAAAGACATATAAATCCTTATGTCTTTATCAAGAAAAAATGAACCAAATTTTACCTTCAGATAGCAAATTCTCTAAAGTTAAAGAAGAATTTGCTTTTGCACCTTTTGAAGCTGCATTTATAAATCAACTTTTCCCAAAATCAGAATTACACAAAGAATTCAAGAAACTTCTCCCTTTAATTTTTAAATACAAGAAAGGAAAAAGACTTTTAGGATATATCCTGATTATGGTAGGTTTAGACAAATTAGCAAGAAAACTTTTAAGATTCTAACTTTTATAAAATACATTAACACACAGATATAGATAATTTACTACTACCAACAATAAATTATACAGACTAGGGAAATGCCTACGTATTTAATATTTATGCTATTTTTTAACTCCTAAAATCAATAATTATTACACATATGAAAGAAAGGTTTATTTATATTGATATTTTTAGAGGATTATGTATGTTTGTAGTAATTTATAGTCATATTTTATTATTTTCTATTGGATATCCTCAAACCTCTTTATTAACAGACTTCCTTAGAGGTTTTTTTCTTAATTCGTTTTTTTTTATCTCAGGTTTCCTTTCTTATAAAGAAACAAATTGGAATCTCTCAAACACTAAAAGATTTATTATAAAAAAAATAATGACCCTATTTATTCCAACACTTACCTGTTTAGGCATCTTTTGCTTTTTTATGAATGGAAATTACATAAACGCCCTTCTAGGAAGCAGCAAATCGGGATATTGGTTTACATTTACCCTTTTTGAGATGTTCTTTATCTATGCTATCTTTGCTTTTTTCACAAATAGAGTTAAAAATATAACATGGAAAACTATATTGCTATTATTTCTTGCTATTATTTCTTATTTAATAAAAAAGACATTTATTGAGGAAGGATTCTTGTTTAATATCCTTTCCCTTAATCAATTATTATATTACTTTCCTCTATTTTTACTGGGAATAATATGTAAAGTTAATGTATTATTGTTTCACAAAATCATCAAATACAAAATTATTAAAATACTACTTCTCATAATTGTCTGTTTAGAACTAAAAACTCATTGTATTCCCTTAATTATTTATAACATATCAGCAACATTACTAGTTTACTATATAATAAAAGATAGTATTACTACAAATTCTAGTACTAGCATTATTTATAAATATGGAACAAAACTTTTTCAACGAATTGGACAAAACACCTTACCAATCTATTTTTTACATTATTTCATCTTATTCAAATATCCCAATGCTATCACACAATATATGCAAAGCCTTTATTCGGATTTCTGCTTTGCAAGTCACAGCTGTGCCGGATTTATTGAGCTTATTATAATTGGAACGACAAGCATCTTAATTGCCCTTACTTGTATTTATATAACTAAAATATTAAATTACATACCATATATTAATATTTTAATGTTTGGAATAAATACAAAAGATATGACTCCCTCAAGGGAATATAACAATAAGAAATAGACTCAATAGATTTATTTAATCTTTCTATCCACCCCAATAAAGATTGAACTTCCAATTATATAAAAGAAATGATTAAAAAAAACACAAAAGTTTATATTGATCCTGCTTGCAACATATTATATTCTTCATTTTATATAGTAGGACTACGAGATTTATATGGTGATAAGAATATCATATTCGATAGTAAACCATTTAAAGAACTACATTATCATAATGAAAATTTTCTTTTAGCGTTCGTCATTGATGGAATAAAATATATCATAGACTCAACTGATTTCAATACAATAAATTACCCAGAGTTCGTAGAGTGGGCAGACCTATATGGTAAAGTTAACTATAATATAGACAATATACCACCAATGTATAGAAATAAAATCATCCCTATTGGTGCTAATTTTGGAATAGCATGTTATGGAAATAATAGAGAAATAAATATTATATGGGCCATTAAACATTACTTACAATGTCATACAAGATTAGAATATAACTGGAAATCATATTTATGTCGCTATCTAACTGTTTATAAAAGAAAAAGTCAACCACATAACTTTTCATCTTCTGATAATTATATATTTTTTATCTCTAGATTTTGGGAAGGTCAAAATACAGCCAACAATATTCGAATTAATTTTATTAGAGCATGCAAAAGACTTCATAAAGAACAAATAATTAGATTCGAAGGAGGTATGATACCTGATAACGAGATTTCATCATGCCCCAAAGATGTAATAATAAAAAAAGAAATTCCACTAAAAGAGTATATAATAGGAATTCAGAAGTCAGCTCTTGTTTTTAACACACCCGCATATCATGGATGCCATGGCTGGAAACTACCTGAATATATGTCACAAGGAGTAGCTATACTTAGTACACATTTCAATAATGAATTGCCTATTCCATTACAACATAAAATCAATGTTTATTTCTCTAACCCAGATGAAGATTCATTATATAATTCAATAAAGGTTCTTATTCAAAATAAAAAGCTCCGCCAATTACTACAGCAAAATATAACAAAATATTGGCAGTCTTATGCATGTCCTGCGTCTTGTTTAAAATTATTTTTTGCAAAAAACAAATGAACAGAATTCATTAACATATAATTTATACTCAGCATACTACAGCAATCAATACCACATAAATATTCTCAAAAAATCCATAACACCTCAAAATTAAAGATTAAACTTATATGACGCAACTAAATAATTTTAAATACAAAGCTGTAACTATATTACAAAATGAATAACAAGTTCAAAAAACGATTAATAATAAATAGATACTTCAAAAACAATCTATGGTCAAAACAAAAAAATATATTTATTGGGCTATATATGCTATTTTATATTGTTCTGTAATTCAAAGATATATATGGGCCAATCAATTCTGCCAAATACTCCCTGATATCATTATTTTTAGTATTTTTTTCTTCAAGAAAGGATTAATCATTAGGAACACCCCTAAAATAAACATTATATTAGGGAAATGGGTACCAAGAACTTTGATATTATTTTTTGCAGTTGGCATAATATCTGATATAGTTAATTTGGTAAACCCTATCGCTGTTATTTGGGGAGCAAGAATGCTACTTAGATATATTCTACTATTCTTACTAGTATATAAGAACTTTGAAGCTAAAGATTTAATTAAGCTCCAAAAGATTATAAACATTTCATTTTATATTAATTCAATATTAATACTATATCAATTTACGGTTGGTGTTACAGGAGATTCAATGGGAGGTATTTGGAATGGGAATGGAGAACTTTCTATATATATAATACTTATGACCATATACTTTTCTGCAACATATTACAAAAAAGGAATGCCCCTAAAATCATTTTTATTCCGGATATTATTTTTTTATATAACAGCTATATGGGCAGAAATTAAAATGCTATATTTCTTCTTACCGATATGTATTTATGGGGTATATATATTACTAAAAAGTTTTTCTATTAAACATATTATAATTCTAATAATAGCTTGGTTCTTAGCTATTCCCTTATTAACGCAAGTCTTGTCATTATATTATAATGAAGAATATGTATCACAAACACTTAACTTAGAAGATTTACAAGCCTATAATACCAATAACTATGGATTTACAGAAGAAAGTTTAAATCGAGGAACTATTTTCAAAAAGTCTACCTTATTTTTAGACTCTCCTGTATACATAGCTATAGGACATGGACTTGGCAGCGGAAATATGTCATCGTATTTCAGCACTGATTTAGCTGAACAATATGGGAAAACCTGCTATAGCTTCTTCACAATGTCATATCTATTAATGGAAGTAGGATATACTGGTCTAATTTTATATTTAGCAATATATTTTCTCATTTTATACAATTTTTTTTCTATCTACAGAAAAACAAAAGACCAAATAATAAAATTTTGGGCAACAATGGGAGTACTAGCAACAGCAGCCACATTCTTAATGATATATTACAATTCAGTGCCTTTAAACAATTATTATTTTGGTTATCTATTTGCTGCTATATGCAGCATTGGAATCAAAGAGCGTCTAAAATATCTTTATGCAACAAAACTAGCCCAAATCAAAACAACAAACATTAATAATAATCAAAAGAAACTGCAATCAAATAAAAACTATGATTCCTAAAATAATACATTTTTGTTGGTTTGGAAGAAAACCAATTCCTACTAAATATCAACAATATATCAAAAGCTGGAAGAAATTCCTTCCTAATTATGAAATAAAAGAATGGAATGAGAACAATTACGACATAAATTGTATCCCTTTTAGCAAAGAAGCATATGAAGTAAAAAAATATGCTTATGTAAGCGACTATGCACGGTTAAAAATACTCTATGAAAACGGAGGAATTTATTTTGACACAGATGTCGAAGTTATAAGAACTATGGATGATTTAATAGAAAATGGACCGTGGATGGCAATTGAAAAACATAAGAATACTCCATATACAGATGATATGGTTGCATTAGGACTCGGATTTGCAGTAGAGCCTCATAATCCTATTATAAAAGAAATCATGTCATTTTATGAAAACACTCATTATATTTTTCCTGATGGACACATGGAGCAAATTCCTATTGTTCCCATAACAACTAACGTACTAAAAAAATATGGGCTAAAACCATCTGCTAATGAGCCATACGATTGTGGAGGTATTACAATTTACCCATGGGAATATTTCTGTCCAATAGAATTTCTTTCAAATAAATTAGAAATAACAGAGAATACATATACAATTCACCATTATTCTGCTACATGGATGTCTTGGATAGATAAATTAAAGATGCAAAAAGGCTATTATGCTACAAAAATAAAAAGGTTACTAGGTATCAAAATTCGATGATTTATGGAAAAAATCAAAGTATCAGTAGTAGTTCCAATATATAATGTCGAGTTATATTTAAATCGTACCATGGAGTCTCTTCTTAAACAAACCTTAAAAGAAATTGAGATTATTATGGTTGATGATGAGTCTCCAGACAATTGTCCAGCTATTTGTGATCAATACACCAAGCAGTATCACAATATAAAAGTCATACATAAAAAAAATGCCGGATTAGGGATGGCTTGTAATAGTGGAATCGAAATTGCAACAGGTGAATATATAGCATTTTGTGATAGTGACGATTATGTAGATTCCAATATGTACGAAACGATGTACAATACGGCTGTACAATATAATGCCGATGCTGTTTTCTCAGGTATCAAAACAGTTGATCAAAACGGAACTATTTGTCCAATGAACTCTTATCCATGCCTTCAAATAATCAAAGGAAAAAATGATATCTCCAAATTTGCAATGGATATGATAGCTTCAAAGCCATCTGATTCTACAGAAAGACACATCGCTATGTCTGCTAAAATTGTACTTTACCGCAAAGAGATTATTGATAAGAATAACTTAAGATTTGTCAGTGAAAGGGAACTTATTAGTGAAGACCTTATTTGGAACTTAGATATCTTATGTCATTCCTCCAGCATAGTCACTTTGCCACACTCTTATTACTATTACTATAAAAATACAAATTCTTTATCTAAGCGAATTCGAATTGATAGATTTAAATTCTTCAAATCAATAAGAGAGTATCTTCTTTATAAACAAACAGCATATTATCATTTACCACAAGAAGCTAAGCAACGAATTGACAGAATGTTTATTGGTTATTGCAGGTCCTACATTGGCAACATTACTAATAGTACATTACCCCTAAAAGAAAAAAAACAAATTGTATCAGAAATTTGCACAGATAAAATTTGGAAAGAAATCTGGCAAACTTATCCCATTTTTAAAATGGCAAAGATACATCTTTTGATGCTACTATTAATAAAATACAATTGTTACTATAGCATATATTTAATGTATAAATTAAAGAAATAATCAATCCATAACATAAACTACTAAAATTTCTACTTGCTGTCTTTAATCGGTCTCATAATCAATTAAAACTTTAATGCTATGTATACCCCACGAGTTCTCATAATAGCTACTTCACACAAAACACGAGGTGGAATTACTTCCGTCATAAAAGCTCACCAAAAAGGTGAACAATGGAAAAAGTTTCACTGTAAATGGATAGAAACACATATTGATAAAGGTGACTTCTTAAAACTATTATACTTCTGCAAAGGATGGATTCTATTTATACTGAATCTTCCTTTTTATGATATTGTCCACATTCATACAAGTGAACCTCCATCAGCTATCAGAAAGTGCCTTTTTATGTGGTGGTCTAAATTATGGAAAAAAAAAGTAATTGTACATTTTCACGCATTCTCTCCCGAAACAACTATCAATGGGAAGTATCAAAAAGTATATAAATATCTTTTTAGCCATGCTAATAAAGTTATTGTATTATCGCAGTTATGGGAAAAATATGTAAATGAAACTTTTCACTTAGGAGATAAAATACAAGTCATTTATAATCCTTGTACAACTGAAATTCTCCCTGAAAAATATACAAAACAAAATATTATTTTGTATGCCGGAACTGTAAATGCAAGAAAGGGATACACAGACATGATTAAAGCCTTTGCTAAGATAGCATTCCAATATCCTAACTGGGAAATTGTATTTGCAGGAAATGGAGAAATTGAAAACGGAACAACACTGGCAAAAGAATTAGGTATAGATTCACAGACTCAGTTTCTAGGGTGGATAAGCGGAAAAGACAAAGACAAAATTTTTAAAGAAGCTTCTATCTTTTGCTTACCGAGTTATGCAGAAGGTTTCCCAATGGCAGTATTAGATGCCTGGGCATACGGACTACCGGTTATTACCACTCCTGTAGGTGGAATTCCTGATATAGCAAAAGATGGAGAAAACGTCCTGCTTTTCCAGCCAGGAGATTGCGATAAACTTGCAATTCAAATGGATCGTATGATAAAAGATAACATATTAAGAAATCATCTTACAAAACAATCCATCATTCTTTCCCAAACAACTTTCAATATTGATACAATCAACAAAGAAATAGGCATTCTTTACAAAAAAATAAATCAAAATAAATAATAGTATAGAAAATAGACAATGCAAACACATGTAGGCATCATATTAGCAAAACAAATAGCATTTTTTACAAATAAGTTTCCCCTGAATATACTAAATCGTTTATAAATGTAACGGGATACACAATACATTAACGATTAACTTAACTACAGTACTATTTGAAATAATAAAAATGATTATGTATAAATTAAAATTTAAAGTATCTTTGTTCTTATAAATTCCTTTTCTAAAGAACTAAAGTATCAATAACATGAGAAATTACGCTATCGCAGTAGCCGGTACAGGCTATGTGGGCTTATCTATCGCCACATTGCTAGCCCAGCATCATCAAGTGACAGCAGTAGATGTCATCCCTGAAAAGATAGAAAAAATCAACCATCGTATCAGCCCGATTCAGGATGAATACATCGAAAAGTATTTAGCAGAGAAGGAACTAAACCTGACCGCTACACTGGACGGGGCATCAGCTTACCGGAATGCGGATTTCGTGGTGATTGCCGCTCCTACCAACTACGACCCGGTGAAGAATTATTTTGATACGTCGCATGTAGAAGAGGTGATTGACCTGGTACTGGAAGTGAACCCGGATGCGGTAATGGTGATTAAAAGTACCATTCCGGTGGGTTACTGCCGCAGCCTGTACGTGAAGTATGCAGAGAAATTCCGCTCCACTCCTGCCCTTGCGGGAAAGAAATTCAACCTGCTGTTCTCACCGGAGTTCTTGCGTGAGAGCAAGGCGCTGTACGATAACCTCTACCCCAGCCGTATCATCGTGGGCTTCCCGAAACTGATTAACGGACGCGACGAGGAGAACGCGGCTATTCAGGCGATTGCCGGGGAAGATCTGGAGGAAAAGGCGCATGAGTTTGCGGCGCTGTTGCAGGAGGGTGCTTTAAAGCCAGACATCGATACACTGTTTATGGGACTGAAAGAGGCAGAAGCGGTGAAGCTGTTTGCCAATACTTACCTGGCTCTGCGTGTAAGCTACTTCAATGAGCTGGATACGTATGCAGAGGTGAAAGGCCTGAACACACAGGCCATCATTCAGGGTATCTGCCTGGACCCGCGCATCGGTTCGCATTACAACAATCCTTCTTTTGGTTATGGGGGCTACTGTTTGCCGAAGGATACCAAGCAGCTGTTGGCCAACTACCAGGATGTGCCGGAGAACCTGATTCAGGCCATTGTGGAGAGTAACCGCACGCGTAAGGATTTCATTGCCGACCAGGTGCTGAAGAAAGCGGGATACTACGATTATTACAACCGCGGGGATTACAGTCCGGAAGCGGAGAAGGTGTGTGTCATCGGGGTATATCGCCTGACCATGAAGTCGAACAGCGACAATTTCCGCCAGAGCAGCATCCAGGGAGTAATGAAGCGTATCAAGGCGAAGGGTGCCACGGTCATCATCTATGAACCGACTTTGGAAGACGGTACTACATTCTTCGGTTCACGAGTGGTTAACAACTTGGAGGATTTCAAGAAGCAGAGCAACGCCATCATTGCCAACCGCTACGATGCGTGTCTGGATGAGGTAAAGGAAAAAGTTTATACACGTGACATTTTCAGAAGAGACTAAATCAATTAATAATTAATAATTAAGAATGAAAGGTATTGTGTTAGCCGGTGGTAGCGGCACACGTCTCTACCCCATTACCAAGGGAGTGAGCAAGCAGATGCTCCCAGTGTTTGACAAACCGATGATTTATTATCCTATCTCCGTGCTGATGCTGGCGGGTATACGGGAGATTCTGATTATCTCTACGCCCTACGACTTGCCGGGATTCCAGCGTCTGCTGGGCGACGGAAGTAACTTCGGGGTACGTTTTGAATATGCGGAACAGCCCTCGCCCGACGGACTGGCACAGGCTTTTCTTATCGGGGAGAAGTTCATCGGGGATGACGCGGCCTGTCTGGTGCTAGGGGACAATATTTTCCATGGGAACGGACTGAGTGCGATGCTGCGGGAAGCGGTACGTACGGCAGAAGAGGATAAGAAGGCTACGGTATTCGGTTACTGGGTGAGCGACCCGGAACGTTACGGGGTGGCGGAATTTGACAAGGAAGGGAACTGTCTTTCCATTGAGGAGAAACCGCAGCATCCGAAATCGAACTATGCGGTGGTGGGCTTGTATTTCTATCCGAACAAGGTGGTAGAGGTGGCCAAAAGCATCAAGCCGTCGGCTCGCGGGGAACTGGAAATTACTACGGTGAACCAGCGATTCCTGGAAGACGGGGAACTGAAGGTGCAGACATTGGGACGGGGATTTGCCTGGCTGGATACGGGTACGCACGACTCGCTGGCAGAGGCTTCTACCTACATTGAGGTGATTGAAAAGCGTCAGGGATTGAAAGTGGCGTGTCTGGAAGGGATTGCCTATCGCAAGGGCTGGATTTCGGCTGACAAATTGCGGGAGGAAGCCCAGCCGATGCTGAAGAACCAGTACGGACAATATCTGCTGAAGGTGATTGACGAGGTGGAGCGTACGGGGAAGGCAAACCTGGAATAACGTTTATAGTTAATAATTAAAAATTAAAAGCGTTTCTTCAGTTAATAGTTAAATGACTTATCTGTTTATATAAAATGGAAGTAATTAAAACAGCGATAGAGGGTGTGGTGATTATCGAGCCACGCATTTTTAAGGATGCCAGAGGGTATTTCTTTGAATCGTTCTCTCAACGGGAATTTGAAGAAAAGGTGGGAAAGATTAATTTTGTGCAGGACAATGAGAGCATGTCATCGTACGGGGTGATGCGCGGGCTGCATTTCCAGCGTCCGCCGTACACACAGAGTAAACTGGTGCGCTGTGTGAAGGGTGCGGTACTGGACGTAGCGGTGGACATCCGCAAAGGGAGTCCTACTTACGGGCAGCATGTGGCCGTGGAACTGACGGAGGAGAATCATCGCCAGTTTTTTGTGCCGCGGGGCTTTGCGCACGGTTTTGCCGTACTGAGCGAAACGGCCATCTTCCAATACAAGTGTGATAACTTCTATCATCCGGAAGCGGACGGTGGTATCAGCATCCTGGATGATTCGCTGGGCATCGACTGGCGTATTCCGACGGAACACGCTATCCTGAGCGAGAAAGACACCAAGCATCCGCTGTTGAAGGATTTTGATTCTCCATTTGAATTTTAGCAAAAAATTAAACTTAAAGTATCATTTTCCCTATAAAATCATATCGAATTTATTTATAAAACGATTATCTTTACATGGAATAATGAAATTATAATCAATAGTCTTCTTAATTATATGAATAAATTATCAACACTTATTGGAGATAAAGAAATCAAACTTGTCATAGCTGGAAATCCTGCAGAAATGAAACAGATAGATAAATATCTGCATAGCAGTGAAAATATTCTCACATCAGAAGAGATACAATCAGTCTATAAAGAAAAGAAACTGGGAGATTATGATATTTTTAGCGTTCTGGGTACTTCACTGGTAATAGAGGAGATTCATCATGGAGACTTAGTTTTTGGTAAAAAGCTTAATCCAGAAGAAAAAACACAAATCAAGAGTGAAGATGTGGTGATTTTCCACATAAACCATGAGAGTGAACGATATAAAGATTTACCCAATATTCCTGATTTCAAATTAAGAAAGTTCCGGACTTTCATATCATTAGAAAATGATAATGAAGTAATCATCGCTCAGATAATTCCTATCATGAGCGAATTACAACAGCCACACATTAAAGAAATATTTATCAGAAAGTTAGATGAAGCAAAAAAAGTGCTCAAGAATGAAAGTTTACTGTTGCTTTCTGTAAATTATCTAAATAAAGATATTGATTTTTCTTTCCATTGTTTATCTGAGCTATATGCAAAAATAGAATATGTAGCTAAAATAAAAGAAGATAACGAGAATTTTATTATACAAAATATTACTTCTATAGACGAAAATAAAGAAGAAAATCTAAAAAAAGCATTACAGTATCTTGCCAATCGGAAAATCAACCAATATTTCTGTAGTACAAAAGAAAGTTTCAGAAAAGAAGCTTTACTAAATATTTTCACCCATGCACAGAAAAAAATAAGAGGAGCGTTCAACCAACTTTCGGACATTACCAACGACAAGGAACTGATGCATCAACTATATACATTCTTAAAAAAAGGTGGTGAAGTAAACTTCATTGTCTATAATAATACAGAATGGACATTGGACAGATTCATTGCATCTTATACACTGACAGAAGAAGAAAAAGCACGCATCAGTATAAAGCAAACGCCCCAGGGAGGACAATTCGCAAGAAATGATAATGGTATAAGAAACGGTATCACATTCTGCATAGGAGATGAAAATATGTACGTACTAAGACCTAATATAAATGCTTCATTTGTAGAATGTAATTTTAACAACCGTGAGTTTTATAACATGATTGGTTCTATCTTCGACCAACAAATGCAGATTTTACCTAATATCAGACTCTAACAAATGCATAAATGGAAAATCCAGCGAACTATTCCTCACTTATCCAATTAGCTGTAACATTCAACTTCGTTTTTGTTGTATTCAGACATGAATCGGAGGATAAAGCCAAAATGCTAATCGATACGTTTATTGAGAAATGGAGAAAAATATTTCAAGAAGAGACAAATGCTCTATTCACCGCTATCCAAGAAATGGTCTATAACAAGTTCTCAATTCTCAAAGAGAAACCTGTTATCAGCAAGTATCATGAAGAATTAAAAAAGAACTACAGATCTTTTCAGGAGCTAATATCATGGTATCCGAAATACTTGCCAAGATATTGTATGATGAGTGGATTGTATAGTCTTATATTATTGATACTATTGGCTGAATTAAACTTTAACAACAATTTAGGAGTAAAAACAATAGAGCTCTTTCTAAGTTTTTTGGTTATCTACCAGCTTGCTTATAACGGGTATTATATTATAATTGAGATAATAGCATTTTTTCAAAAAAAGGAGCAGCATGAACAAAAATATATGCAGCAATTGATAATTTTTTTTGTAGCTATAGTGATTGGAACAATCACTTCTTTCTGTGAAATAGAAATAATGGACGCAAAAAAACTTTTTTATATTTCAATCGCATTGGCTTTCTCTCCTTTTATAGTCACTTTTTTATATATTATTATATTTGGAACAATCTGTATTTGCAAACTGTATATCTTCATATCGAAGATAGAAGCCTTTCGGGCTGATTTCAACAAAGTAGTAACAGGATTAACACCTAAAGAAACATTCGAATATGTTTCTCACAGAAATGTGGAATCATTTGAATTCTACAAATTTGAAGGCCCCAAAGACTCCAATAACTGATAAAAAGATATTCTACAAGGATAACAAATATACTTATTCAAATATTAACTGGAAAAATTATTCAAAAAACTGAAAATTATGACTACATTCAAACGTAACATACTGATTACCGGCGGTGCCGGATTTATTGGCAGCCACGTGGGGCGCCTGTTCGTAAACAAGTATCCGGAGTACCGTATCATCAACCTGGACAAGCTGACGTATGCGGGTAACCTGGCGAACCTGAAGGACATTGAGAACCAGCCGAACTATGTGTTCATAAAGGCGGACATCTGCGACTACGAGAAGATGCAGGAGCTGATGGAGCTGTATCACGTGGACGGTATCATTCACCTGGCTGCGGAGAGCCATGTGGACCGCAGCATCAAGGATCCGTTTACCTTTGCACGCACCAACGTGATGGGTACGCTGTCGCTGCTGCAGGCGGCCAAGGTGTACTGGGAAAGTCTGCCGGAGAAGTATGAGGGCAAGCGTTTCTATCACATCTCTACCGACGAGGTGTACGGGGCGCTGGAGATGACGCATCCGGAAGGTATCAAGCCGCCGTTCACTACCACGGCTTCGTCGTCGGAACATCACCTGGCGTACGGGAAGGATTTCTTCTACGAGGATACGAAGTATAATCCGCACAGCCCCTACTCTGCCAGCAAGGCGAGCAGCGACCACTTTGTGCGGGCATTCCATGACACGTACGGCATGCCGACCATCGTGACGAACTGTTCGAACAACTACGGACCGTATCAGTTCCCGGAAAAGCTGATTCCGCTGTTCATCAACAACATCCGTCACCGCAAGCCGCTGCCGGTATACGGCAAGGGGGAAAACGTGCGCGACTGGCTGTATGTGGAAGACCATGCGCGGGCTATCGACGTGATTTTCCACAACGGGAAGACGGCAGAAACCTATAACATCGGCGGTTTCAATGAGTGGAAGAACATTGACATCATCAAGGTGGTGATTAACACGGTGGACCGTCTGCTGGGACGCAAAGAGGGTGAAGACATGGATCTGATTACCTACGTAACCGACCGTCTGGGCCACGACATGCGTTATGCCATCGATTCTACGAAGCTGCAGAAGGAACTGGGCTGGGAACCGAGCCTGCAGTTTGAAGAGGGTATCGAGAAGACGGTGCGCTGGTATCTGGACAACCAGGAATGGATGGACAACGTAACGAGCGGTGACTACCAGAAGTATTATGACTCGATGTATAAGGGACGATAAAAAATAGACCTGAAACGAAAAACGTATGAAAAAACCACCGTGAAGGAAACAAACCCTCCAAAAACGGTGTTTTTTTGAATTTCAGCAACAATTTTAATATGAAACCTGTTTATTTTTGTTACATTTGTCCTGTCGATTGATAGGAAAATAGCAACAAATATGATTTATACAGACTTCTCAGTAAAAAACTATAGAGGGATTCGCCAATGTAAATTGGAAAAGTTAGAATTGATAAACCTCTTCTTCGGAAAAAACAACTGTGGCAAGTCTTCTTTGCTGGAATCATTATTTATATTGTCAGGCCCTGACAACCCCACATTACCCATTTTAGCAAACAAGAGCAGAGCACTGGATTCATTGGAAGAAACGGATTTAAAAATTGAGTTCTATCAAGCAAATCCAGAACACATTATACAATTAAACAGTCTGGGAGAACAAAGCCGACAGGTTTCTATCCAAATGATAGAATCGCACTCCCAAAACATTTCACTGGAAGACTTACAAAAGAACTCATCGGAAAGTGCCGGTAAACGGTATGGACTGAAAATCAACTTCTCCACAGAAGCAGAGAAAGAAAGCAAATATCATTCTGAACTGGTGGTTACAGAAGAAAAAAGCGGAAACATTACCTCTGACAAAAGATACAAGGAGGCTCTTTACGCGGAATACATTCCTTCTAACCACATACAAATCGACATCGTGGAGAAAATGACTGAGATTATTCAGAACAAACAAGAAAAGGAAATTGTGGAAGCTCTCCAGATTGTAGAACCTCGTATCACTGACGTACAACTGGTAGGTAAAAGGGTAATGGTAGATGTAGGACTGCCGACCCGACTCCCAATCAATGTGTTGGGAGACGGAGTACGCAAAGTACTGGCTGTTATTCTTTCCATTTACACATGCAGAAATGGGGTGCTTATCATAGATGAACTGGATAATGGCTTGCATTTTTCGGTCATGCCGCAATTATGGGAAGTCATTCTTTATATGTGCCAGAAACATCATACACAGATTTTTGCTTCCACACACAGTATGGATTTAGTTAAATCGCTGGTCAAGGCTATTGGCAAATCAGCACAAATGCCACAGATAGCATCCTATAAGCTGATAAGAAAAGCTGACGACGAACTTGTGGCTCTACGTTATAGCGCAGAAGAACTGTCGTATGCTATCAAACAGGAAATGGAGGTAAGATAGGATGACACAGATTTTCATTGAAGCACGGTATGAAAAAACATCTGAGTATGTATTTTTAAATACAATCATAAAGGAGCTTGGATTTTCCGAAGCACAATATAAGATAATCTGCGTCGGCGGAAATAGCAACTTGGTAAAAGCAGCCAATAAGTTTAAAGAGAACACCATTGAAGGTGGAAAAAATCTGATTATTTTTGATGCGGACACACCTGCTACGGGGTATGGATTTTCGGCTACCCTGCAACGTATCAACCAGGAATTGCAAAGCAATGGAATGCAGGCTGACGGAATCTTTCTTTTCCCAAACAATGCAGACGATGGCATTTTTGAAAATTTACTGGAAAAACTGATGCAAAAAAAGACTCATGAACAATGGCTACATTGCTATTCTGACTATGAAACTTGTTTGGGGAATCATTATCTGACTCCTAATCTAAAGGGTAAATTGTTTACTTACATCAGTGCGCAAAAGACCCTGAGTAACACACAACGAAACAAATTGGGGAGCGGACAATGGCTGTTCAACGATGCTCAATATTGGAGTCTCAACGCTCCTGAATTACAACCTTTAAAGGATTTTCTCTGTAATAACATTTCTTGAAATAAATTCTTCATTATGAAAAGATATTGCCAGACACTGGAGCTTTATGACGATAAGGAGCTGATTGAGGCTTACGTGGCGGAACATGCGCACGTGTGGGAAGAGGTGAAAGCGGGTATCCGCGAGGTGGGTATCACGGACATGCAGATTTACATTGACGGAAACCGCCTGTTCATGATCATGGATACCACGGATGAGTTTGACATGGAACGGGATTATGCACGGCTGGCTACCCTGCCCCGTCAGGCGGAATGGGAAGCGCACATGGCGAAGTTCCAGAAAGCTGCTCCGGGAGCTACCTCGCAGGAGAAATGGAAGCTGATGACGCGGATATTTAAGCTGTAAAGAGTGAAAGAGTGAAAAATTAAAAGTTAAAAGTTAAAAACGAGTGGATGTTTTCTCTTTTGACAAAAGAACAGAAAGACAAAAGATTTAATAATAAAGTGAAAACGGGATGCTTTTACCGCTTTTACTTTTTAACTATTAACTTTTAACTCTATATGTTCTTCTGTTCTTATGTCTAAAAATATATGCTCATGAAAAAGTTATTGTCATTGCCACCGAATCTGGTGGAATGTTTTCACGATATTATGCACGCAGACCACAAGGAGTGGTTCTGCACATCGGACCCGGTGGGAAAGAAACTGGGTTCGGGAGGTGGTACGGCCTGGCTGCTGAATGCTTGCCGGGAGGAAGAGGATAAGGATGCCGCACTGGGCGACTGGCTGGCACGGGAGAAGCGTATCCTGCTGCATGCAGGGGGACAGAGCCGCCGTCTGCCGGGCTATGCACCGTCGGGCAAGGTACTGACGCCGATACCGGTGTTCCGCTGGGCACGCGGACAGCGCATCACACAGGACTTGCTGTCGCTGCAGCTGCCGCTGTATGAGGAAATCATGGAACGGGCGCCGGAGGGACTGCGCACGCTGATTGCGAGCGGCGACGTGTACATCCGTGCCACGGAGCCGCTGCAGGAGATTCCGGATGTGGACGTGGTGTGCTACGGCTTGTGGGTGGACCCGGAACTGGCAAAGAACCACGGGGTGTTCGTATCGTCGCGGAAGGAACCGGAGAAGCTGGACTTCATGCTGCAGAAACCGAGCGTGGAGGAAATGGGCCAGCTGATGCAGGATTACCTGTTCCTGATGGACATCGGCATCTGGCTGCTGAGTGACCGTGCCATCGAGCTGATGGTGAAACGTTCTACCGACAAGGACGGGGGCGTGAAGTTCTACGACATGTACTCGGAGTTCGGGCTGGCACTGGGAGCGCATCCGCGCATCGTGGATGAGGAGCTGAACAGCCTGAAGGTGGCTATCCTGCCGCTGCCGGGCGGTGAGTTCCACCACTACGGTACGAGCCGGGAGATGATTTCGTCGACGCTGGCGGTGCAGAACTGCGTGACGGACCAGCGGGCGATTATGCACCACAAGGTGAAACCGCATCCGGCGGTGTTCGTGCAGAATGCGGAGATGGAGTTCCCGCTGACGGCAGACAACGCAGAGGTGTGGGTGGAAAACAGCCACGTGGGCAAGAGCTGGACACTGCACAGCCGGAACATCATCACGGGGGTGCCGCGCAACGACTGGGCGCTGAACGTGCCGGAAGGGGTGTGCATCGACGTGGTGCCGATGGGCGAACGGGAGTTTGCCGCACGTCCGTACGGTTTTAACGATAAATTCAAGGGGAGCCTGAAAGAGACTTCTACGGCATATCTGGGCCGTCCGGTGACGGAATGGCTGGCGGAAAGAGGTCTGACAGCGGACGAGATCCGGGGCTGTGAGGACTTGCAGTCGGCTGCAATTTTCCCGGTGACAGACTCGATAGAGGATTTGGGCACGGTGCTGCAATGGATGACGGATGGCGGACAGGGTGAAGCCGGACGGGCTATCTGGCAGAAGGCACGAAAGGTATCGGCCGACGAGATTTCGGCGTATGCGAACCTGCGACGGCTGTTCGCCCAGCGGGAGGTGTTCCGCAAGGAGAACTGGAGCCTGCTGGCCAAGAACCAGGAACGGAGCGTGTTCTATCAGGTGGACTTGCAGGAAGCAGCGGAAGCGTTTGCCAAAGGGGGCATCGCCCTGCCGGAGGAACTGCCGGAGGGGACTTCCCTGCTGAAGCGTATCAGCGACGCGATGTTCCGTGCGAAGGTTCGCGAGCTGGAGGGGAATCCGGAAGCGAAGGAGCTGGAGGCACGGGCGTTCGGCCTGATGCGTCAGGGACTGACCAGCACGATGGATTACCGTCAGCAGCCGAAGTTGTCGGTGTATGCGGACCAGATTGTGTGGGGACGCAGCCCGGTGCGTATCGACATTGCAGGGGGATGGACGGATACCCCACCCTACAGCCTGATGGAGGGCGGAAATGTGGTGAACCTGGCCATTGAGCTGAACGGACAGCCACCGCTGCAGGTGTACGTGAAACCGTCGAAGGAGTATCGCATTACGCTGCGTTCAATCGATTTAGGTGCCATGGAGGTGGTGTCTACCTACGAGGAGCTGCAGCATTTCAACAAGGTGGGTTCGCCTTTCTCTATTCCCAAGGCAGCACTGGTACTGGCAGGATTCCATCCGGATTTCTCCATGGAACGGTTTGCTTCGCTGGAAGCACAGCTGAAGTCGTTCGGCACGGGTATTGAAGTGACCTTGCTGTCGGCTATTCCGGCGGGTTCGGGACTGGGCACCAGCTCTATCCTGGCGGCTACGGTGTTAGGGGCGCTGAATGATTTCTGCGGCCTGAACTGGGACAAGCAGGGCATCGGCAGCCGTACACTGGTATTGGAACAGTTGCTCACCACGGGGGGCGGCTGGCAGGATCAGTACGGAGGTGTGCTGCACGGGGTGAAGCTGCTACAGACGCAACCGGGATGGCACCAGGAACCGAAGGTGCGCTGGCTGCCGGATTACCTGTTCACGAGCGACGAGTACCGCAAGTGCCATCTGCTGTATTACACGGGCATTACGCGTACGGCCAAGGGTATCCTGGCGGAGATTGTGAAGGGCATGTTCCTGAACTCGAACCGTCACCTGCACCTGCTGGAGCAGATGAAGGGTCACGCCATGGATATGTACGATGCCATCCTGCGGAATGATTTCGAGGAAACGGGACGACTGATACGAAAGACGTGGAAGCAGAACCAGCTGCTGGATGAGGGTACGAACCCGGCGACAGTGCAGGCCTTGACGGAACGGATTGACGACCTCTGCCTGGGATATAAGTTGCCGGGGGCCGGGGGCGGCGGTTACCTGTACATGGTGGCCAAGGATCCGGATGCGGCGGTGCATATCCGCCGGATTCTGACAGAGGAACGTCCGAACGAACGGGCGCGCTTCGTGGAGATGAGTTTATCGAACAAGGGACTGGAAATCAGTAGAAGCTGAGATGGAAAAGATTGGATTAGTAAGAACCAGGGACGGAAAGAGTTTCCTGGTTCCTTTTATTTTGATTACTTCCCTCTTTTTTCTGTGGGGAGTGGCACACAGTATTCTGGATGTGCTGAACAAACATTTTCAAGATACACTGGAGATTACCCGCACGCGCTCGGCCCTGATTCAGGCGGTGGTGTACGGAGGATATTTTATCATGGCGCTGCCGGCGGGACGGATTATCCGCCGCTTCGGCTACCGCACAGGGGTGCTGACGGGCCTGGTGCTGTATGGCATCGGGGCGTTGCTGTTCATTCCGGGAGGACGGATTCAGTCGTTTGAGTTTTTCCTGCTGGCACTGTTCGTCATCGGTTGTGGACTGACCTGCCTGGAAACGGCTTCGAACCCGTATGTCACGGTGCTGGGTGAACCGGAAGGCAGTGAGCGGCGCATCAACCTGGCGCAATCGTTCAACGGACTGGGCTGGATTTGCGGTCCGCTGGCGGGAGGTTTCTTCCTCTTTGCCGGAGGAGGTGACGTGACTACTCCTTACGCGGTGCTGGGTACGGTGGTGCTGTGCATCGCCATCCTCTTTTCGCGGGTGAAACTGCCGGAAATAGGCCGGGAAGCAGAAAGCGAACAGGCTGAAGCGAGCGGGAAATCGCTGTGGAGAACGACCTCGTTCACGGTGGGACTGCTGTCGCTTTTCCTTTACGTGGCTGCACAGACGGGCATCAACAGTTTTTTCATCAACTACGCCACCGAAAATGCGGGTGTTTCGGCACAGGAGGCTTCGGTATGGCTGTCGTTCGGCGGCATGGGACTGTTCATGGCCGGGCGTATGGGCGGAAGCTGGCTGATGCGCTTCGTGAAGGGGGAAAAAGTGCTGGCCGTTTGTGCGGCTGGTGCTTGTGTATGCATGGCGGCAGTCATTCTGATGCCGGGTGGAGCAGGATGGTATTTCCTGTTACTGTGCTTTTTATGTGAATCGATTATGTTTCCTACTATTTTTTCCTTATCTTTGCGCCATGCTGGCACACAAACCAAACAGGCTTCTTCTTATCTGATTATGTCGATTGTAGGAGGAGCAGTGGCTCCCTTGTTAATGGGGCTCATAGCCGACCGTATTTCCATGGCAGTGGGATTTATCGTACCATTGGTTTGCTTTATGGAAATCTGGGGATTCGCAGCAAGATACCGAAAACTATCGTAATAGTTTTGTCACATTATCGTACACAGGCAACGGATTATCCATATAAACGCACACAAACGTATGCTGAAACTAAAAGATATAAAAATCGTTGAATCGAAGAAAGAGCTGGAGGCTCTTCCGGAAGGGAAACTGTTAATCAATACCATCAATGCGCACTCCTATAATACGGCTCTGAAGGATACGTTCTTTGCCGAAGCGCTGATGAAAGGGGATGCACTGATTCCCGACGGAGCAAGTATCGTGATGGCTTGCCGGAAACTGAAAGCAAAAAGCCAGCCGACAGAACGTATTGCCGGATGGGACTTGTTTACCATGGAGATGGAACGGCTGAACCAGAAGGGAGGTACCTGCTTCTTCATGGGAAGCAGCGAAAAGGTGCTGAATCTGATTCGGGAGAAAGCGAAAACGGTCTACCCCAACATCCGGATCGAAACGTACTCCCCACCCTACAAAACGGAATTCTCGGAGGAAGAGAACCGGGCAATCATCGAAGCCATCAACCGGGCTAATCCGGACTTGTTGTGGATTGGCATGACGGCTCCCAAACAGGAGAAGTGGGCATACCGCCATTGGAATGAACTGGACATTCACTGTCATTGCGGCACCATCGGTGCGGTGTTCGACTTTTTTGCCGGCACCATGGAACGGGCTCCTCTGTGGTGGCAGGAACATAGTCTGGAATGGTTGTACAGACTGCTGAAAGAACCGAAACGAATGTGGCGCCGATACATTATCGGAAACACGTTGTTTATCTGGAATATCTTTAGAGAAATGTGACTAGCAAATCAGGGGTTGAAACACTAATAAAAAACATAGCGCATGAAAACAAAATATGACGCCTATAACAGTTGGGTAAGCTTTTTTATCGTTACTTGTGAAACGCTTATTACGGGAGGATTGTTCTATCTGTTGTTTCTCACTACGGAAGAGAAGATACGCGCATGGCACAAGATTCTGCAGGCACCGCACCTGCAGGTCATACTGACAGTAATGCTTTGCTACTTCGTATCGGCCATGCAGGCTGGCGTGGTACTTTACCGGCGTAAGGTATATGCCTACCAGATTCTGGGTAAGGTATTGAGAAGTACAATCTGCTTTGGAATATTATCAGGGGTAGTGTTGGAGCTGGGACGATTCATGGATGCCTGGTCGTATTTCTACCTGACTTTTTTAGGGCTGCTGTTTATTTCGCTGTCTGTATTCCGTATCCTCATGCGATGGGGGTTGAAAAGATACCGTTCGAAAGGTGGTAACCTGCGCTATGTAGTGCTGGTGGGTAGTTCAGAAAACAACCGCGAGCTATATTATGAACTGACGACTCAGGACTGGACCGGATTCAGGGTAAAGGGGTATTTCGACTTTGAGCCGAACCCGAAATTTCCACAGGAATGTCCGTACCTGGGAAAGCCCCAGGACGTGAAAGAATACCTGGAAAAGAACGGAAACACGCATTACCTGTTCTGCTGTCTGCCTTCAAAGGAACATGTCATTATCCGCTCGCTGATTGATTACTGCGAGAACCACCTGGTGCATTTCTACAGTGTGCCGAACATTTACAACTACCTGCAGAACCGTGTATACTTTAACATGGTGGGCAACGTGCCTTTCCTGAGCCTGCGACCGGACCCGCTGAGCCGGACGGGCAACAAGATGCTGAAACGGGCGTTCGACATCGTGTTCTCGCTGCTGTTTCTGTGTACGCTCTTCCCGATTATCCTGCTTATTGTGACCATTATCACCAAACTGACCATGCCGGGACCAGTGTTCTTCAAGCAGAAACGAAACGGGCTGAACGACAAGGAGTTCTACTGCTATAAGTTCCGGAGTATGAGGGTGAACACGCAGGCCGACTCGCTGCAGGCTACCAAAGATGACCCGCGCAAGACACGCTGGGGAAACATCATGCGAAAAACGAGCATCGACGAACTGCCGCAGTTTATCAATGTGCTGCTGGGCGACATGAGCGTGGTAGGTCCCCGACCGCACATGCTGAAACACACGGAGGAATATTCGAAACTGATTAACAAGTATATGGTGAGACACTTCGTGAAGCCGGGCATCACGGGCTGGAGCCAGGTGACGGGCTATCGCGGAGAAACCAAGGAGCTGAAGGATATGGAAGGACGTATCCGTGGAGATATATGGTATATCGAACACTGGAGCTTCGGCCTGGACTTGTTTATCATCTATAAAACGGTGATGAATGCTATACATGGGGAAAAGAACGCATACTAAGACTTAATGAAAATTTATTTATAACCAAAGTTTTATGAATCATTTTTTAAGGCGGGGTATCTGCCTGGGAGCATGGGTGGCCGGTTGCGGCATGGCTCATGCACAGCTGGCCGCGGTGAAAACGAACGCACTGCTGTGGGGGAACCTGACGCCGAACATTTCAATGGAGCTGGTGACAGCTTCCAAATTCAGTCTGGAAGGGACTGTGTTTTACGGACTAAACAAGACGCCGCTGGATGCCCAGTTAAAAGGGGCACAGGCGGAGTTCAGGTATTGGATTTCTGGAAGGCCGATGACGCGCTCGTTCATCGGCTTATCTGTAAGCGGACTAAGGTATACGGTGGTGCACAAGGGAAAGGCGCACCAGGGAGAAGCTGCAGGACCGGGACTGACATACGGCTATGCCTGGCCGCTGAGCAAACGGTTCAACCTGGAATTCTCGGCCGGAGTGGGTGCTCTGTGGTACAGGGAGAAGAAATATCCGGAGGGTACATACCTGAAAAAAGAAGAGTATAATGCAAACGGAGTGAAGTGTGTGCCGACAGAAATAGCGGTGTCATGCTGCTATTTATTCTAAGAAGCTGAAGCGTATGAATAGGAAAAGAATAAGCCGCATCGGGAAATATGTACTGGTTACGATGCTGCTGACTGCTGTCCCCGCAAGCGGATGGGCGCAGCGAATGATCAAGGTGAGCGGCACGGTTTACAACATTGCGGACAAGAAAAAGAAGGTTCCGTTCTCGGGAAGCGTGGTCTATGTATATAGCTGCAAGACAGTGGCGGCCGCAAAGGACCTGAAGAACAGTCTGGACAAGGATAATACCAATTTCGCACTGTTCATGAACGAAGATGAAAGGGCGGAAACGGATGCCAACGGGTATTACGAGATTCTGGTGCCGGACAACGGGGCACTGGTGTTCAAAGCGGGCCTGAACAAGGCCATTCTGGAAAAGGTGAGCAACCGCATGAAAATAGACGTAGAAGTGGATGACGGTATCTATCTGAAGGAGGTAGTGGTAACGGGAGAACTGAAGCAGATTCAGCCGGAACCGAAGGCCAGCCGACTGATAAGTAACCGTTTTTATCCTTATAATACGTTTCTGGTCCCACATGGAGAAGGCAACAAGTATTCGCGCCTGATTGTGCAGCCGTATGTACTGAACTGTACGACCAACGACACGGTGGCTTTCTTGAAACCACTGGTATACGACGGCAAGGAATATCACCTGACCCAGACCCGACGAATGGGGTACGACCTGAAAAGGGATGCTCTGGAGCCTTATATCCAATCACGGCCACTGGTGAATGAGCGGATGGTGATTGAATGGCAAGACACGGTGACGGTGCCCGACCCGAACGTGAATTACAGTTGCTATGCGGACTTCTGTATAGAGGACTACAACAATGTTCCGTTCAGAAAAACGTATCAGATTAATACATGCGAGAACAAGCGCCCCCTGAAATTCCTGCAATATGACCTGATAGCCCTGGATATGGATTTCCAGAAATATCCGGAGAAGGCACAGGTAGAGAAGTTTGACACGGAGGACCAGGTGGAGCTCAACTTTGAAATCAACTCGGACCGGCTGACGGACGACCCGAAGAACCAGGAGAGCCTTGCCGGAATACGGAAGAAACTGAACCTGATTCTGAACGAGCCCGGCGCCCTGCTGAAAGAGTTTCACGTCATCGGCAAGGCATCGCCGGAAGGATATTACCAGCAAAACCTGCAGCTGGCCCAGAAACGTATGCAGCGGATTCAGCAGGAGGTTATCGGGGTACTCCCCCATGCGGTAGCCGAACGCGTGTATCAGAACCCGCAGGCGGAAGTGGCTTCATGGAACGAGGTGGCCGAACTGCTGGAGAAGGACAGCCTGATGGAAACGGCCGGTTTCATCAGAAAGGTTGTAAGAGAACTGCCCGACCAGATGAACCGGCAGGGACAGCGAATCAAGGCCTCCAAGGACTACCGTACGGTGATTGTGCCTTACCTGGAGCAGCTGAGACAAGTGAAGTACCTGTGCCGCTATGACATCTACCGGGAACCGACCGACAAGGAGGTGATGGCGGCTTACCGGAGAAAAGGACTGAACGGGATGTACACCCGGTATGAATACTGGAAGCTGCTGCAATTGCTGAAGGACAGTCAGGAAAAGGAGGCGGTGGCACGCAAGGCATACGAAGAATCGCTAAGCATGAAGCGTCCATGGGTGCTGGCCGGAAACACGCTGGCCAAGCTGTACCTGGAAAAGGATGTGACCGACACGCGGATACTGGAACCGCTGATAGACCGTACCATCTTTACCGTGAACTATGAAAGGAAAAACATGGATACGGGAAGAACGGAGATTATCAACCCGATTGAGGTGGTGGTGAACCAGCTGTGCATGTATATCAAAGCGGGCGACTTTGAAAATGCCAGTGTCATGGCCAAGCTGATTCCGGCGGATTACAAGGAATTTGACCTGGTGAAGGCGTACGCATGGGCCATGGGCGGCTATTTCCAGGGAGGGAATACGCCTGAAGAGACGCAGCGAGCCGCAGAGACCTTCCGCACCATCTGTCAGTCGTCCGTACAGAACGAGGCGGTGATGAACCTGGCACTGGAAACGCCGCAGGGAAACGCACAGGCGGAAAAGGTGCTGGAACAGATGGCGGACGAGAGTCCGGTGAAATGGTACCTGAAGGCGGTGACGGAAGCCAGAAAGGGAGACGTAGGACTGACGGAAGCGGCTCTGTATCTGGTGAGATGTTTCAACCGGGACCAGAAGATGATTGTCACTGCCCAGAACGACGGTGAATTCACGAAAGAGATTGTGGAAACGGCGTTGGAGATGTATAAGAATCAGTAATCATGAAAATAAACAGAAAGACTTTATATATAGCTGCCCTCGGCTATTTGTGGATGGGCGGAACGGAAACTATCCTCGCACAGGATGCCACAGCCGATTCGGTGAAAACCGGCTTTTTCAACGCGATGGATTATGTGAGACAGAAAAGGTATATCCCTGCCGGAAGAGCGATTGACCCCAAGGCCAGGGGATGGAATTCTTCCTTGTCGATTTTTGCTGGTGCCGGGAAACTGGGAGGCGGAGCGGCAGGCCCCTACTCCAAAGAATTCGGTATCGCCTTCACAAAGGATGTAACCTCGTTCAACAGTTACCGTCTGGCCGTAGAAGGGGCGGTGAACGAACAGATTGGAAGAGGCGGCGTGGAAATAGCGCACATGTTCCGGATACTGGATTACCTGAGGGGCTACAAGGACGACCTGCGATGGGACCTGGAAACGGTACTGGGTATCGGCATCTACGGGACGAAAAACAAGGTTTCAAAGGAACGTTTCGTAGCTGGAGGCATACACGGCGGACTGCACGTGAACTACCATCTGCACAACCACCTGGACCTGTTTCTGGAACCGAGGGTGAATCTTTTTACCGACGGCATCAACGGGCTGGAGTCACAGAAGAGATATGACATCGGTGCCCAGGCGATGGCCGGACTGACTTACCGGTTTACCGGACTGAACAAGACTTCCGGTCCTTCGGCCAACTCCGGCGCACTGGACAACCTGTTCTACGAAATTTATGCGGGTATTCAGGGAGATTATTCTGCCAGAATACGAAAGGCACCGATAATGAACGGGGTACTGGAACCCGTAGGTCCGGTAATGGGTATCAGCATGGGAAAATGGTTCCTGCCTTTCGGGATAAGGGGAACTTTATTTGCCGGAGTGCATAATACCCTCTCCGAGAAGGGCACTGAAAAGATAAAAGAAGGCTACGGAGGCGTGCGACTGGAGGCTATGGTCAACCTGAACCGTCTGTTCGACGACCGGGTGACTGACCCCCGACTGGAAGTAAACCTGATGGGAGGTGCGGAAGCCGGATTCGTGGCACACCGGGGAGCGACTTACGCCCGCAAAGTCAGACCTTTCACCGGACCGACACTCGGAGGACAGCTGGTGTATGCCGTAAACGACCACATCGGCGTATTCGGGCAGGCACGCTGGAGCAAGAACAGCTATACGCAAAATTTCTTGCACGGAACGAGCAGCAAACGCCGCATGCAGAACCTGAGCATAGAAATGGGGGTGCAGTACAGAAGACGCGAAGAATGTATTACCCGTCACCAATACCTGTTTGAACCCTATAACTTTGTATCGGTCGGCATGGGAGCAAATTACCCGATGCGTACCGGAGACCAGCAGCTGAAGGCCATGATGAAGCACCTGGGACAACAATTCTATGTGGGGTATGGAAGAAGATGGAGCAAATACTCATCGGTTAGAGGATACATCGAAATGGCGCATTATCCTTACAGTGTGAGCAAGCATGTATATCCCTTTACCCTCGGAGCGGACTACCTGGTGGACCTGAGCACCCTGGCCGCAGCGTATAACCCGGAAAGAATCTTTACGGTGGAAGGCCTGGCGGGTATTTTATACACGCACCACGGAACGGCACAAAAGGACTATTTCGGCGTACAGGCCGGGCTGAAAGAAACCGTGCGGATAAATGACCAATGGGGTGTCTTTGCGGAAGAAGTGCTGAGGGGCTACAAGGGAGCCATCATCCCGGGGGCCAGAACCTTGACGGAGAAGGGAATCTCCCTGCTTCCGTATGCGAATTTAGGGGTGAACCTGTACTTTTAGGCAGTTTTTTTATTAAACCTCACACATTTTGATAGATATCTTATCATTCCTTATCACGGTTTGGAAATATTGTATTATCTTTGACGCAGAATTAATAATTACATGAATATGAATAGTAGAATTTACATTCTGGCTATTGCACTGATGACAGGTGTAGGTGCAATGGCGCAAAACACGCAGCAAAACAGCAACGTAGAAAAGATTGAAAAATACACTGTACAGACCAACTTGTTTGGCGACAACTTGTTTGTAGGAGCCAACATCGGTGCGCAGATGTATGTAGGCGACTACATTTCAAAAGGAAAAGCCGGCAAACTGATTACTCCGACATTCGAAATCAATGTAGGAAAATGGTTTACTCCAGTTATCGGACTGAGAGCGGGATTCGGCGGCTACCAGGCTAAAGGTTACTCAGTTAAAGATGCTGGTTTTGCCTACAAACGCGTAGACACCAACGTGTATCGCACCAAATGGGGAATCCTGCACTTGCACGGTGACGTAATGCTGAACTTCACCAACCTGTTCTGCGGCTACCGTGAAGACAGATTGTACAATGCAATTCCTTACGTGAGCATCGGTTACCTGCGCGGTATCGACAATAACGAAAACGAATTGTCAGGAGGTATCGGATTCATCAACCGTTTCCGTTTGAACAAGGCTTGGGACTTGAACTTGGAATTGAAAGGAAACATCAACAACGACGTGATGGACGGTATCCGTGGCGGAAAGAATATGGAAGGTTCTGCAGCCATCATGGTAGGTGCAACTTACCGCTTCAACCGCAGAGACTGGACTAAGGGTACCGGTATCTCGGCTGCTGAAATGCAGGCTGTACAGAATCAGCTTAAGAGCATGAACGAAGAAAATGCCAGCTTGAGAAACCGCGTAAATGCACTGGAAGAAGAAAAACGTAACCAGCCGGTTGTAACTGAAACCAAGGCTAGCAACAAGCTGCCGGATGCAACTGAATATGTAGCGTTCTTCGACATCAACAAGGCTTACCTGAGCGAAAAAGAAGCAGTGAATCTGGAAGCTTATGCAAACCTGATCAAGAAGTATCCTGAAAACAAATTCATCATCACAGGATATGCTGACAAGCAGACTGGTTCGGCTGAATTCAACGAACGCCTGAGCAAGCTGAGAGCAGAAGCTGTATACAATACACTGGTAGATAAATATGGTGTAAACAAGGATCAGCTGACAATGGAATACAAAGGTGGTGTTGACACTATGTTCCGCGAAAATCCGCGTCTGAGCCGCGCCGCTATCATCCGCATGGCAAAATAAAAAAAACACTAAAATCATAGGAAATCGCTGCACTTCCTTGAAAAAGGAGATGCGGCGATTTCTTTTTTTCATTCTTTCTCTTACATTTGCAAACTAACCTTTTTTACGTAACTTTTTAAACGAATTTAGATATGATCATAGCTGTTGACTTTGACGGTACTATTGTGGAACACCGCTATCCGGAAATCGGACGGGAAAAGCCTTTTGCCTTTGACACACTGAAAATGCTGCAAAAAGAGGGGCATCGGCTGATTTTGTGGACTGTAAGAGAGGACAAGCTGCTGGAAGAGGCCGTGGATTTCTGCCGACAGCATGGAGTGGAATTTTATGCGGTCAATACGAACTATCCGGAGGAACAGGAGGCGCATCAGCATTTCTCGCGGAAGCTGAAGGCGGATGTGTTCATTGACGACCGCAATCTGGGGGGAATGCTCGACTGGGGAAGCATTTACCGCATCATACATTACCGCCTGAAAATTGCGGATCTGGTGGCCGAAACGCTGGATGAAAGGCTGGAAGAGGGCATCGAACGCCGGAAACAGGAGAAGAAGAAAAGACAGGGCTTGTTTGGCAAGCTGTTCGGATGAGACACATCCGGAGAAGATACGAAAGAAGCTGTTTCACACACGGAGCATTCCGACAGTGAAACAGCTTCTTTTATTGTATCCCTTTTGGGGAGAATTATTCTACGTAGAGCACCAGTCCCTTAAGGTATTCACCTTCCGGATGGTAGATGTTGACCGGATGGTCGCCCGGCTGGGTGAGCTGGTGAAGAATGCGCACGCTGCGTCCGCTCTGTGCAGCTGCGGTAAACACGGCGTTACGGAAGTCCTGCTTGTTCACCACCTGCGAACAGGAGAAGGTAAAGAGGATGCCGCCCGGACGTATCTTTTCGAAGGCCTTGGCATTGAGCTTGGTGTAACCGCGAAGGGCATTGCGCAGGGCATCGCGGTGCTTGGCAAAGGCCGGCGGGTCGAGGATAATCAGGTCGTACTGGTCGCCCATGCGGTCGAGGAACTTGAAGGCATCTTCCGCAAAGGCCTGGTGACGGGTATCGCCGGGAAAGTTGAGGGATACGTTCTCGTTGGTCAGGTCGATGGCCTTGGCAGAGCTGTCTACCGAGTGAACGAGGTTGGCTCCTCCCCTCATGGCATAGAACGAGAAGCCACCGGTGTAGCAAAACATGTTGAGCACGTTACGGCCCTTGGCATAGCGTTCCAGCAAGGCACGGTTCTCACGCTGGTCGACGAAGAAACCGGTCTTCTGTCCCTTGAGCCAGTCTACGTGGAACTTCAGTCCGTTCTCCATGGCCACGTTCTCCGGACTTCCGCCTTTGAGGAAGCCGTTCTCAGTAGCCAGCAGGTCGGCCTTGAAGGGCAGCGTGGTTTCTGATTTATAATAGATGTGCTGGATGACGTCGCCCATCACTTCTTCGAGGGCTTCGGCCACCGCCATGCGGTCGAGGTGCATACCGGCAGAGTGTGCCTGCATCACGGCAGTATGGTCGTACACGTCAATAATCAGTCCGGGCAGGTTATCGCCCTCGCCGTGTACCAGACGGTAGGTGTTGTTCTGAGGATTGCCCAACACGCCCAAGGCACAGCGGAGGTCTTTGGCCACCTGCAGGCGGCGTACCCAGAACGCGTGGTCGATGGGTTCCTGACGGAAGGAAAGCACACGCACGGCGATGCTTCCAATCTGGAAATGTCCGCAGGCAATGAATTCTTTCTTGGAGGTGTAGACATCTACTACTTCACCTTCTTCCGGCTCTCCTTCCACACGGGCGATGGCTCCGGAAAAAACCCAGGGATGGAAACGCTTGAGCGATTCTTCCTTTCCGGGTTTGAGAAATACTTTCTTATAGCTCATTTGTATGGTTTAAGTGATTAATCTTCGAGAATGTGTTCAGGGGCTTCCGTGCGTATCACGCGGTACTTGCCCGAAAGGCGAAGCTCTTCCAGGTACTGGTAGATGCGTACGCAGGCCCAGGCATCGGTGGCGGCATAGAGCTGCTGTGCCTCGGTCAGGGTGTCGGCCTCCCAGTTGGACAGGCGCTGGCTCTTGGAAATCTTTTCCTGAAAAAGGAGGGCATAGATTTTCTGCAGGCTCTTTTCTTCGATGCCGAAAGAGGCCACGTAGTCCTGCAGCTCCACCCAGTTGCCCATGCGCGGGTCTTTCTGATTGCGGCGGCGCAGCATGGCGAAATCATCTTTCAGCGACAGGCCGATTTTGAGCACATCGTTCTGAAGGAACTCTTCCAGGAAATCCGGCAGTCCGAGGTGGTTCAGGCGGAACAGGAAGCAGGTGTCGTAAGTAGAGACCTGCAAGAGGGCCACCTTGTTGACGGCTCCCTTCCGGAACGAAGGGCGTGTTTCGGTGTCCACCCCCACCAGTACATGGGTATTGAGGTAATCGATGGCCTTGCGGGCCTCGGCCTCGGTGTAAATCACGAAGATGCGACCGGGGAAAGAGACCTTGGGTAACTCCGCAACGATTTTCTTATCTATTTTACTCTGTAGTTCTACCATTCAGTTTACGGGTTTAGGGTTATTCGTCGTCGCCCATGTCAAGGCCTTCGTAGAGTTCTTCTTCGGTGCAGTTGTCTTCGTAGAGTGCGGAATCTTCCTCTTCCTGACTGCTGTGCGAAAGCTGGCGGTACTTCACGTCGTGAAGGGCACGCATCACATTGACCAGGCGCTGTCCCCAGAACTCGGCAAAGAGTTCACGGCAGATGGCTAAGGAATCGTTCATGGTGTGCTCCAGGCCCAACTGGAACACGCAGATGAAATCCTTGATGGGCTGGTAAATGTCGGCCAGGCTTTCGGAAATGTTCTGATGAATGGGGGTATCACTATAAGCCATGTCATCGAGGAACACCTCGAGGTAGTCATCGTATTCGCCTAAGAGAGAGGCGATGGAGCCGCGAAGCACTTCGTAATCGGTCTCGGTCACGAAGGTTTCCGGGTCGGCATCTTCCATCCGCTCGCAAGCAGGAAGCAACGAAGCCTTCAGGTATAAAAGGGGAAGGAGTTTCAGGGACTTGTCGACGAAATCCCGACAACGCATATCGGACACACACTCCATAAATCCACAGAACTCGGCAGCCACTGTCACGAACTCGACTGCATTTTTATCGAATATTACTTGAGAGTTTTTTTCTTCCATATTCATGCTAATTGACGTGCAAAGGTACAAAAAAAATTTCTCAGTTTTAGTTTTATTCGTACATTTGCATGTATGTTTAGTTAATTCGAATCATCATGCAAACAAAAAAAACAGATACAAGCAAAAGTGAAAAAGCGGCTGCCGTGGCCGGAAAAACATGGACTATCCTGAAAAGTGAGACTACCGCGTTCGTCATCGGACTGCTCTGCGTCATCTTCGGCGTGTACTTGCTGCTGGCTTTCAGCTCGTTCTTCTTTACGGGAGGAAACGACCAGAGCATTCTGTCGCATCCCAACCCGTCGGAGCTGCTGGAAACGGGCAACCGCATACAGAACTATGCCGGAGCACGGGGAGCACAGCTGGCACAATTCCTGATTAATGACTGCTTCGGGTTTTCGGCTTACTGTATCATTATCTTCTTAGTGGTGGCCGGCATGAAGCTGATGAAAGCGTACGAGTTCCGCATCCGTTACTGGTTCTTAGGCTGTGCCACGGTGATGGTGTGGCTCTCTGTAACCTTAGGATTTGCATTCGGAGGACTGTTAGAGAATTCTTATATTTATCCGGGGGGACTGCACGGCTACAACGTGAGCCTGTGGATTCGCTCGCAAATCGGTGCACCGGGATTGATTTTAGTGCTATTAGCTACGGCCATATTGTTCGGCGTGGCACTGACCCGACAGACCATGGGCGTGGTGAGAAAGGCGCTGCATCCGCAAAAGGGCAATAACGCGGCTATGGCAGAGGAGGTAACTCCCCAGCCGGAACCGACCTACCGAAAGCCGGTAGTGGACGAACCGGAAGTAACCGCCGCGGAGGATGAATCGGAGAAGAAGGAAAAGAAAGAAAGTTTCTGGAAGAGCTGGACGCACCGGAAACCGAAACAGAAAAAAGAGGAGGAAGAAACTCCGCAGGAAGAACCGGAGAAAGCGGCTGAACCTGTCAAGGAGGAACCGGAGAAGGTGATTGTGAAAGAGGAACCGGCACCGGAGCGTGTCATTGACCTGCCCATTGATACCGAGGAAGAGGATGAGAAGAAGCACCCTTTTGAGGTGAAGCCGGCCCTGGAGGAAGACTTCGACAAGGAAGAAGAGGAGCCGGCATTTGAGGTCAGCAACGATACCAAGGAAGAGGATCAGGCTTACCGGGGAGACGTGTCGCAGCCGTACAACCCACGCCTGGACCTGGAGTTTTACCGCTTCCCTACCCTCGACTTGCTGAATACGTATCAGAACGACGATCCGGACATCGACATGGAAGAACAGAATGCCAACAAGAACCGCATCATCAAGGTGCTGCGCAGCTTCGGCATTGAAATCAGTTCCATCAAGGCCAGTGTGGGTCCGACCATTACCTTATATGAGATTACGCCGGCGGAAGGGGTACGTATCTCGAAAATCCGTAACCTGGAGGACGACATCGCCCTGAGTCTTTCGGCACTGGGTATCCGTATCATCGCACCGATTCCGGGCAAGGGTACCATCGGTATCGAAGTGCCAAACGCGAACCCGCACATCGTACCCATGAGTTCTATCCTGACCAGCAAGAAGTTCCAGGAAACAACCTTCGACCTGCCGGTGGCACTCGGAAAAACCATTACCAACGAGGTGTTCATGGTGGATCTGGCCAAGGCGCCCCACATGCTGGTGGCCGGTGCGACAGGTCAAGGTAAGTCTGTGGGACTGAATGCCATCGTGACTTCCCTGCTCTACAAGAAGCACCCCAGTGAACTGAAGTTCGTCATCATCGACCCAAAGAAGGTGGAATTTGCCATCTATGCGCCGATTGAGCGTCACTTCCTGGCCAAGTTGCCCGACGGAGAGGATGCCATCATCACCGACGTGACGAAGGTGGTACAGACACTGAACTCGCTGTGTGTGGAAATGGACAACCGTTACAAGCTCCTGCAGAACGCAGGATGCCGTAACATCAAGGAATATAACGCGAAGTTTATCAACCGCCAGCTGAATCCGGAGAACGGTCACCGCTTCCTGCCTTACATCGTCATCATCATTGATGAGTTCGGCGACCTGATTATGACAGCCGGCAAGGAGGTGGAACTGCCTATCTGCCGTATCGCCCAGCTGGCCCGTGCGGTGGGTATCCACGCCATCATCGCTACCCAGCGTCCGACGACGAACATCATTACGGGTACCATCAAGGCCAACTTCCCGGCGCGTGTGGCTTTCCGTGTGGCTTCCATGATGGACTCACGTACCATTCTGGACCGTCCGGGTGCCCAGCAGCTCATCGGTAAAGGTGACATGCTCTACCTGCAAGGAAACGACCCCGTGCGCGTGCAGTGTGCGTTTGTCGATACGCCGGAAGTGGAACGCATCGCGGAATTCATCGGCAAGCAGCAGGGTTATCCTACGGCCTTCATGCTGCCGGAATACGTGGATGAGAATGCAGAACCCAGCAGTGCTGCCGACGTGGACATGAACCGTCTGGACCCGCTCTTTGAAGAAGCGGCCCGTCTGGTCATCTACCACCAGCAGGGTTCTACTTCGCTGATTCAGCGTAAATTCTCCATCGGCTACAACCGTGCGGGACGCATCATGGACCAGCTGGAAAAGGCGGGCATCGTAGGTCCGGCCAACGGTAGCAAGGCGCGCGATGTGCTTTGTCTGGATGAAAACGATTTACAAATGAGAATGAGCAGCCTGAAGGATTAAACGGGCTGCCCTCTAACCCCTAAAAATGATTGTGACAGGTATGAAAAAAATTTTTCTTCTCGTCCTGCTGATGGGAGTCGCCTTGTGTCAGGCTGTGGCTCAACAGGACGCAAAAGCTGAAAGCATATTAAGCAAGATGGCGGACAACTACCGGAAAGCCGGCGGCATCAGTCTGACTTTTGGAGGTACACAACACGGAAAGCTGTTGCTGAAAGGCAACAAGTTCTGCCTGGAGAGCGGAGGCATCAAGACCTGGTTTGACGGAAAGACACAGTGGAGCTACGTGGAACAGAATGAAGAGGTGAACGTATCATCCCCCACCCCGGAGGAGATACAGAGCGTCAACCCGTATGCGCTGCTGACAGCCTACAAGAAGGGCTTCAACTACCGCTACGTGGGCGAAAAGACCCGTCAGGGAAAGCGGGGACATGAAATCATCCTGACCCCGAAGACCTCGCAGGACATTAAAAGCATCACACTGAACGTAAAGGAAAACAGCTCACCCGTGTACATTGCCATCCAGCTGCAGAACGGAGAGAAACAAGAGTTTCAGATTTCGTCGTACCGCACGGGAGTGAACCTGCCCGACGCGGTGTTCCGTTTCGACAAAAGCAAGTATCCGGGAGCGGAAATCATTGATTTAAGATGACATCATCCGATGTATCGAGAATAGAACTTTGAGCTAAGTAAGAGGGGGTTTCGGCATAGATATACATGACGCTGCCCCCTTTTATTGCATCTATAATGGGGCGCGACACGGAAGTAGGAAGTGCCGGACATCCGAAGCTCCGTCCCAACCGTCCGCCACGACTGGCCACGGAGGGGTCTGCGTATGTGGCCCCGTGCACCACAATGGCACGTTCGCGGGCCCGGTCGTTAATCCCTTTCTCCAGTCCGTCAAGAATGAGCGAATACCCGTTTCGTCCCTGATAGGTGGAAGCCGTCAGGTAAAAGCCCAGTGAGCTTTTGTAGGAGCCGTATTCGTTGGAAAAAGAAGTGGCATAGTTTCCACCGCTGTTCTTTCCGTGTGACACTACCGAGGAATACAGCATCCGACGGTGCTTCATGTCGAACACGTACAGACGCTTTTCCGTGGAAGGCTTGGAAAAGTCAATCAGGGTCAGCACATCGCGCTTGCGGTTCTTGATGCGGTTATATCCCGTCACCGCCTGCTTGAAGGCCCGCCAGTTGACCACCCCTTCCAGCTGCATGGAATGGTAGAGCGACACGACCTCATCGGCCGCCTTGACCGCTGCTGCAGGGGATTCAGTAGGAACAGACTCTCCTTCCGCCGTGAAATACGCACAGGGGAAAGACAGGAACATGGCAGAAAGAAAAAATTTGATGATATGATTTTGCATGACTTTTTACGACCTGAAAAATATTCGGCCGCAAAGTTACGGATTTTCTGCCCTTCTTCTTCCGTAAAGAGAGTTAATTTTATAGAAATCACTCGATTACAATCACCAGCGACCGTTCCGTCGGTGCCCAGTCGTACACAAACTTGGCATGCGAGGTGGCATTGCGCACACACATGTGCGAACGGGGCGTGGTGCCCAACGACCAGCTGTATTCAATCATCGCCGTGCGAGGCACGTTGACCGGCACCCCGTGAATGTAGGCTCCGTTGGTGAAGCGGCTGGCATACGGTGCATAGCCTCCGGTGGCCGCAGAACCGTCTTTCAGGAACACCATACGCGACTTTTTCTGCTGCACCACAAACATGCCGAGCGGCGTTTCCTGCGCATACGGCGGACGGTGCATGCCCGTAGTGGCCGGATTCATGCTGCGGATGGCCCAGGTACCTTCTTCCAGACGTTCCAAGGTGGCAATGTTCTGGTCGCCCCGGTCTACCACGACCACGTGGTTAAACTGTGTACTGTCGGACAAGAGTTTGACGTAGCGGCGCGGCACCCACCATTCTCCCTCGATGGAGACCGGTGACACGCGATAGAAACTGCCCGTCTCGCCCAGGAAAGACACCAGCGCCCCGTCGCGTCCATAGCGTTCGGGCACCAGCGTATCCGAAGGAAAATACAGCGGTACCGACTGATAGCGTTCCACTCCCAGCGTATCGGCAATGCGCCGGTACACATTCTGCGTGTATTTCCGCACCAGCGGAGCTTCACGGTTCACATTCTTGTAATTCTGGAATATCGCCCAGCGGTTGGCATCGTACTGAAGATTCTCGATAAAAGCCAGGCATTTGCGTATGGCATCCCATTTGAATGAACGGACGGTGTCCTGATACGGATACTCATCCTTCAAGGTGTATTTGTCAAAAAGAAGTTCCTTCGCCAAGATGATGTCGGCAGCGGTCAGCGGTTTACGCTCAAACGGCAGAATCTCTTCCACCTCCATGCTGTCGGGAGATGCCGTCTCCGACACGATGGGTTGCGACATCGGTTGTTCCACCCCACGGCCTGCTTCCTCCCGGCAACCGCAAAGGAGACACAAGAAGCATATTAAGCCTGTCAGTCGTTTCATAATGAAGGGTTATAAGGTTGGAACAAAGATAATAATTTTTACTAAAAAACCGCAGGAAAATGCAAAAAATCAGCGACTTTATGTAAAGAAAGTACGACTTCCGGCTCTTTCTCCAATTACTCGTCCAGAATGCGGGCGGTCTCCACTTTTTCCAGTCGCGCACGCAGCTTTCCCATCATCGACTTGCGGATGCGCAGACGCATCAGGCAGTCCATGTCGTACGACTGTTCCAGTATCTCGGGCGACTCTTCCTTGACGATGCGCATGATGTCGTTCATGAAGGGATATTCGAACGCCACGGCCACGTCTTCGTCCACCGTCTTCTCGATGACCGGGGCTTCATCCAGTGCCAGCGAAGCCGCCATGCGGTAGGCCACAATCAGACCGCTCGTCCCCAGTTTAATACCGCCGAAATAACGCACCACGATGACCAGCACATCGGTCAGCTCGCGCGAGTTAATCTGCCCGAGGATGGGCTTTCCGGCCGTGCCCGAAGGCTCTCCGTTGTCGTTGGCCCGGAAATCCTTCCGTTCCGCGCCCAGCATATAGGCATAACACACGTGGCGGGCATCGTAATATTTCTTCTGGTACTCCTCCAGAAGGGACTTCACTTCGGAGAGCGTACGCACCGGCAGCGCAATGGCAATGAACTTGCTGCGCTTCTCGGTATAGATGGCTTCCGCGCTTTCCTGAATGGTCTTATAGGTATCTTCTTGCATCGTTTTTCTTCTTTCAGGTGGCAAATTTAATGATTTTTCTCGCATTTTTAAAACCGGAAAGCGTATCTTTGCTCCTGCATTAATCCCTTAAGAAACTAATGGCATGAAAAAATTACAAAAACTAACCTACTGTATGGGACTGGTTGCCGTGGCTGCACCTCATGCACAAGCTGCAACGCCCGATTCTGAAAAACCCAACATCTTGTTCATTCTCTGCGATGACATGGGATACGGCGACCTGGGATGCTACGGTCAGCCTTTCATCCAGACACCCTGCATCGACCAGATGGCACAGGAGGGCATGCGATTTACGCAGGCATACGCCGGAAGCCCCGTCAGTGCCCCGTCGCGCGCCACCATCATGACCGGACAGCACAGCGGACACGGACACGTGAGAGGCAACAAGGAGTACTGGCTGGGCGAGGTGTGGTACGGACAGAACAAGGAGTATGCCGTGACCGGACAGGAGCCGTATGACCCGCAACATATCATCCTGCCGGAAATCATGAAGAAGAACGGCTATACCACCGGCATGTTCGGTAAATGGGCCGGCGGCTACGAGGGTTCGACCTCTACTCCCGACAAACGGGGCGTGGACGAATACTTCGGCTACATGTGCCAGTTTCAGGCGCACCTCTACTACCCGAACTTCCTGAACTCCTACAGTCGTGCCGCAGGCGATACGGCCGTCAGCCGTGTGGTTCTGGAAGACAACATCCGCTACCCGATGAGCGGCGACGACTATTTCAAGCGTACGCAGTATTCGGCCGACCTGATTCACCAGAAGGCACTGGAATGGCTCGACAAGCAGGACGGCAAACAGCCTTTCTACGGTTTCCTGACGTACACCCTGCCGCATGCCGAACTGGTACAGCCCAACGACTCTATCCTGAAGAAATACAAGAAACAGTTCTTTCATGACAAGACCTGGGGCGGAGATGCAGGTTCCCGCTACAACGAGAGCGTGCACACACATGCCCAGTTTGCCGGCATGATCAGCCGACTGGATGCCTACGTGGGCGAAATCCTGGCCAAGCTGAAAGAAAAAGGACTCGACGAGAATACCATCGTCATCTTCAGCAGTGACAACGGTCCTCACGAAGAAGGCGGTGCCGACCCGACTTTCTTCGGACGCGACGGTAAGTTGCGCGGCCTGAAGCGCCAGTGCTACGAAGGAGGTATCCGCATCCCGTTCATCGTGCGCTGGCCGGGAAAGGTGAAAGCCGGTGAGGTGAACGACCATCAGCTGGCTTTCTACGATATCATGCCTACCTTCTGCGAACTGGTGGGCGACAAGCGCTTCCCCAAGAAGTACCTGAACAAGAAACTGGAAGGTGACTGTTTCGACGGTATCTCTTTCGCTCCTACCCTGTTAGGCAACGACGAGGCACAGAAGGCACACGACTTCCTCTACTGGGAGTTCCACGAAACCGACCAGATTGGTCTCCGCATGGGCGACTGGAAGATGGTGGTAAAGAAGGGGGTTCCTCACCTCTACAATCTGGCAGAAGACATCCACGAAGACCACGACGTGGCTGCCCAGCATCCGGACCTCGTGAACCAGATGAAGCAGGTAATTCTGCGCGAACACCGCCCGAATGACCTCTTCCCCGTGACCTTGCCGAAATAAGATATTTCACTGGAAAAACGCACTTACGTTTCAAACCAAACGCCAAAGAGTTTTAAAGAAAACGCACTTACGTTTTACATTAAACGCAAGTGCGTTTTCTTTTCAGATAGTTTTCCCCATATCCGTTCCGCAAGTATATCCACACAAAAAAGGCCCTCCCAAATGTAACTTTGAGAAGGCCCTGTATCGCTCAGAAAAAAATCTTATTCCAATTTGTGAATCACCAGTCCCGAACGCAGTTTCGGTTCAAACCACGTGGTTTTCGGCGGCATGATGTTGCCCGTATCGGCAATGTCCATCAGCTGCTTCATGGAAACCGGATAGAGTGCCAGCGCCATCTTCATTTCGCCGCTGTCCACACGTTTCTTCAGTTCACCCAGTCCGCGGATACCGCCCACAAAGTCGATACGCTTGTCCGAGCGCAAGTCCTTGATGCCGAGAATCTCGTCCAGAATCAGGTTGGAAGAAATCGTGACATCCAGCACCCCAATCGGGTCGTTATCGTCGTAAGTGCCCGGTTTAGCCGTCAGACTGTACCATTTGCCCTCCAGGTAAAGCGAGAAGTTGTGCAAGGCTGCCGGCTTGTAGATGTCCGCACCCTTTTCTTCCACTACGAAGTTCTTCTTCAGCGCTTCCAGGAACGCCTGTGGAGTCAGTCCGTTCAAATCCTTCACCACCCGGTTGTAGTCGATGATAGTAAGCTGCTCGGCCGGGAAACATACCGCCATGAAGTAGTTGTATTCCTCGTCGCCCCGATGGTTCGGATTCTGAGCCGCCTTTTCAGCACCCACCAGTGCCGCTGCCGCACTACGGTGATGACCGTCGGCAATGTAAAGCGAAGGCATTTCCTTGAACGCCTCTGTCACTGCCTCAATGTCCTTGTCGTCGTCAATCACCCAGAACTGATGGCCGAAGCCGTCATCCGGTGCCACAAAGTCGTACACCGGCTTCTGAGCCGTATATTTCGCCACTACGGCATCCAGCGTCTTGTTTTCCGGATAAGCAAAGAACACCGGTTCGATGTTCGCATTGTTCACCCGTACATGCTTCATGCGGTCCTCCTCCTTGTCACGGCGCGTAAGCTCATGCTTCTTGATCACCCCGTTCATGTAGTCGGGCACGTAAGCTCCTACCACCAGTCCATACTGCGTCTTACCGTTCATGGTCTGGGCATAAATATAGTAACACGGTTTGTCGTCCTGCACCAGCCAGCCCTTTTCCTGGAACATCCGGAAATTCGCTACCGCCTTGTCGTACACACGCGGGTCGTGCTCATCCGTACCCTCCGGAAAGTCAATCTCCGGCTTGATGATGTGATACAAAGATTTCTCGTTGCCTTTCGCCTCTTCGCGGGCCTCAGCCGAGTTTAACACGTCGTAAGGGCGGGAAGCTACCTGCTCCACCAAGTCCTGCGGCGGACGAACACCCTTGAAAGGTTTAACTATTGCCATAATGCTTGGGGGAATCAGAAGTTATTTCTTGTTTACACGGAATTTCTCACAACCATCTTTCAGGAAGCCCACAATCTGACGGGCCGCTGCGATGCCGGCATTGATATTTGCCTCAGCCGTCTGTGCACCCATCTTCTTCGGAGTAGAGAAATAACGTCCCGGGAAATGATCGGCAAACTCATCGTGATGAGCCGGCATGATGTCGGTCACATACTTCAAGTCCGGACGGTCATTCATCAGGCGAAGCAAATCTGCTTCGTTAATCACCTCCTTACGGGCAGTATTCACCAGCAAACCGTTTTTCGGCATACGGTTCACCAGATCATAATCAATGGAGTTTTTGGTTTCGGCAGTAGCCGGAATGTGCAATGACACCACGTTGCAGGTAGCATACAGTTCTTCTGCAGAATCCACCGGTTTCACGCCGTCGGCCACCATGGCTTCCTTCGGGCAATACGCATCGTAGGCATAAACGTCCATACCGATGCCCTTTGCGATACGAGCCACATTGCGCCCTACGTTACCGTATGCATGGATACCCAGCTTCTTGCCCATCAGTTCCGTACCCGATTTGCCGTCGTAGAAATTACGAACCGCCATGATCATCATACCGAAAGCCAGTTCGGCCACCGCATTCGAGTTCTGTCCCGGCGTATTCATCACGCAAACTCCGTGAGCCGTAGCTGCCTCCAGGTCCACATTGTCATATCCCGCACCGGCACGTACCACGATTTTCAGTTCCTTTGCCGCATCCAGCACTTCCTTGTCAATGATGTCACTTCGGATAATCACTGCATTCGCATCCTTCACTGCATCGAGCAACTGCTGTTTTTCTGTATATTTCTCCAGCAAAGCCAGTTCATAGCCCGCAGCTTCTATTTCTTTCCGAATACCGTCGATAGCTACTTTAGCAAACGGTTTCTCTGTCGCAACCAATACTTTCATAATACTTGATTTTAAAAAGAAAACAAGGACGTGTTATCGAAATTCCACGCCCTTATCTTCGGGTATAACAACAATTAATGCATTTTCTCAAATTCCTGCATGCAGTCAATCAGTGCCTGCACACTTTCTACCGGCATGGCATTGTAGCAAGAAGCACGGAAACCACCCACAGAACGGTGACCCTTGATGCCCACCATACCTTTTTCGGTAGCGAACTTCAGGAAGTCGGCTTCCAGGTCCTTGTATTCATCGGCCATGACGAAGCAGATGTTCATGTACGAACGGTCTTCCTTGGCCGTTACGGTGCCACGGAACAGCTTGTTGCGGTCAATTTCGGCATACAGCATGTCGGCACGCTGTTTGGCACGGCGCTGCATTTCTTCCACGCCACCCTGTGCCTTAATCCAGCGCAAAGTCTGGAGAGCCGCATAAATAGGTACTACCGGCGGAGTATTGAACATAGAACCCTTGTCCACGTGTGTCTGATAATTCAGCATGGTCGGGATGTGACGGGAAACCTTACCCAGCGCATCGTTCTTCACGATAACGAAAGTCACGCCCGCAGGAGCCAGGTTCTTCTGTGCACCTCCGTAAATACAGATATATTTGGAAACGTCTACCGGACGAGAGAAAATGTCCGAAGACATATCGGCCACCATCGGCACATTGACATCCAGGTCGGCATGCAATTCCGTACCGTAGATGGTATTGTTGGTCGTAATATGGAAATAATCCACGTCGGCCGGCACTTCATAATCTTTCGGGATATAAGTGTAGCCTTCTTTTTCAGAAGAAGCCACCTCTACTGTTTCGCCGAATGCCTTCGCTTCTTTCAGCGCTTTCTTGGCCCAAGTACCTGTATTCAGGTAAGCCGCCTTCTTTTCCAGGAAATTATAGGGAACCATACAGAACTCCATGCTTGCACCTCCACCCAGGAACAATACCGAGTATCCTTCCGGAATGTTCAGCAATTCCTTGAACAAGGCTACTGCTTCATCTACCACCGGCTGGAAGTCTTTAGCGCGGTGACTGATTTCCATCAACGAAAGTCCTGAACCATTATAATCAAGAATAGCCTGAGCTGTCTTTTCTATCACTTCGCGAGGCAAAATAGACGGTCCCGCATTAAAATTATGTTTCTTCATTGGAAGTTTGTTTTGGTTAAACAATCATTTTAGCTAACACTTGCGAATTTAGTGATTATTTTTAGACTTCCAAAAGTTTTCGTGATAATTTTACAGCCTTATTGAATTTTATCTTTCAAATTACATACACAAACGCCATTTTAGTGACATATTGACACGAGAATAGTTAGCTATGGCATGGGGATGCTCACGAGTCATAGCAAAATGCGAGACAGCCTTCACCGCCGGAAGGCTGTCATGACACAAAGTTATTATTTTGCCATTTCTATCAAAGTTTTTATCCCCTTTATCTTTTCATTTTGTATGAGTTTTAACGTTTGTTTTGCCTTTTTTCGAGAAATTGCCGCAAACGCATAGTGGTCTTTCACGTCCACACGTCCCACATCGTCCCGGCCCAGTCCGCCTTTCTTCGACAAAAAACCCACGATGTCAATCTTGTTGATCTTGTCTTTCTTGCCCTTCCCTATATATAAGGTAACAAACTCCGGCAAGGCAGGCTGCGGCGTCGGCTCCGGCAGTTCAAACTCTTCCAGCGGACGGGGCACATAGTCGGGGATACGTTCCTCGTCGTGCAGAATCAGAAACGCATTACCCTCGGCCTCCCAGCGCGCCGTACGTCCGTTGCGGTGAATGAACCCGTCCTCGGCCACCGGCAAGTGATAATGCACCACGTGGCGGATGTCCGGAATATCCAGTCCGCGGGCTGCCAGTTCGGTCGAGATAAAGATGTGGCAGCTTCCGTTACGGAACTTATACAGCGCCCGTTCACGGTCATCCTGCTCCATTCCGCCGTGGAACGTCTCGCAATACACCTTCATGGAGTGCAGGTACTTCCCTACCCGGTCCACACTCTCGCGATGGTTGCAGAACACCAGCGTCGACTCATTACCTAGCGTACACAGCAGCTTGTAGAGCGTTTCCAACTTGTCCTTCACCGGCGAAGTGACCCGATATACCGACAAGCGCTGTGACACCGTTTCTTCCGGATTCAGGAAATCCAGTTTCAGCGTGCGGTTCATGCCCGTAAAGCGCGGAATCTCCTCCGCATCGGTAGCCGACAACAGGAAGCGGCGACGCAATGCCGGCAATTTCCCGATGACCTCGGCCATCTCATCCTGAAAGCCGAACTCCAGACACTTGTCGAACTCATCGATGACCAGCGTACGCACGGTGCCCGCCTCAAAATTCTGCTTGTTCAGGTGGTCGTTCATACGTCCCGGCGTACCGATAATCACCGCCGGTGAAATGCCCCTCATAGTGCGGTGTTCCTCCATGGCCGGACGTCCACCGTAACAGCTCATCACCGGAAAGCCGGTCGCCATGGCCTTGAACACCTGCTCAATCTGCAAAGCCAGCTCGCGCGAAGGTACCAGTACCACAGCCTGCACGCCTTCCACTCCCTTTTTCAGTGAGCTCACCAGCGGCAGCAGGTAGGCCAGCGTCTTTCCGGAACCCGTGGGCGAAAGCAGTATCAAATCGCTGCCCTCCTTCCACGCATCGATGGAAGCCTCCTGCATGGCGTTCAACTGGTCAATCTTCAGGTTTAATAGTATCGTTTGTATGTCCATAATTCTTGGTTTTTTGTGGGTTAGTTAGCAAAGGTAACGAAAATAAATCACAAGCACAACACCAGATCGGGCAGCAACACCGCCGTTTCCGCTTCCTCTTTCGGCGCATCCTTCGGTTTCCACGCCACCACGAAGCGCACGGAAGCCGACTTCACCTCATAGCCACGCTCCCTCCACTCGGCCAACTTCTTCTGCATATTCTGCGACAAGCGGGCCACCGGCTTTTGCGCCTGATTATACAATGTGTAGTCTTTATAGAACAACGTATCACCCCCTTTCAACGATAGCACCTCCCGTTTGAGTTCCTTGAAGAATCCCAAGAACACATCCTTGTGCGAAAGCTGCAACACAATCTCACCGGGCATTGCATACTCCCGCGAATCTACCAGATACTGGTCTGCTTTCAGATTCGCAAAGCAATCTCCGTTTGTATGCACAAACAACCGTTTCTTAGCACGGGTAATGCCCACATAATATCGGCGCATCTGATGCACATCTTTTGGGAACCCGTCCGAAACAAGCATATACACGTCGTCAAACTCACGGCCCTTTGCCTTGTGAATGGTCGACACCACCACATCAGCCCCCGACACGTCACAAAAATCTTCCATCGAAGACTCAAACACAAACTCCTTGAAATCCGTGAAATACTTCATCCGGTTGATTTCCTCAAACAACTCCACGCAACGCCTCACGTAAGGCAAGCCCAAACTCCCTTCATAAGCCGCAAACGTAGCACCCTTCGCCTTCTCCCAGAGTTCATCCGGAATCAAAGGCGTACTCACCTGCTTGCCTATATACTTCAGGAAATACCTCATCTCGGCCATATTCCAGAACAGCAAGCCCTCCATCGACTGAATCAGCTTGCTGCGCACACCACGCTTCCGCAACAGCGCCACCAGAATGACCGCCTCTTCATTGGTCTGGGTAAGCACACATGCGGTACCCTCTCCTCTATTCCGTAGCAGTTCCTCCACCAGCGGCTGATACATGCAGGCAGACTGATGGCGAGTCACCCCTACCCATCCGTCTTCCTTGCGCATCGATACAATCGGCATGCTTTTCAGCCTTCCGCCAATACCTTTCACAAAATCATTGGCCGCTGCCACCACATGACGTGCACTCCGGTAATTCTCCGTCATCTCCACAAAGCGGCTTCCAGCCTCCTGTGTCAGTTGCCACATGTAACCGGAATCCGAGCCACGGAACTCATAAATATTCTGGTCATCGTCGCCCACAGCTATCACCCGCATCTCCTCATTGTGGTGCATCAACGCCCTTACCAGCGCATGCTCTTCCACGCCCATGTCCTGCGCCTCATCAATCACCAGCACCGTCTTGCCAATCCGGTTGGGCTCCACTTCCCCCTGTTCAATCATCTCCGCAGCCTTCCCCACCACGTTCTTTACTTCCTCCAGGTTACCAATCAAGCCCAACAAGTCAAAACAATAGGCATGAAAAGTCTTGATTTCCACGTAGTGCGCCGCATTGCCAATCAGTTCCATCAGCCGCTGCTTGAATTCCGTGGCAGCCGCCCGGGAGAAAGTCAGCATCAGCAACTGCTCGTGCTTCACATCCTCCAGCAACAGCAGTGAGGCCAGCTTGTGTACCAGCACACGGGTTTTTCCGCTGCCCGGACCAGCCGCCACCACAATGCAGCGCGACTCCTTGTCCGAAATAATCTCCATCTGCCGATGAGACAACTGCCCGAACAACTGCTTGTACTTTTCCGGCGTGAGGTTACGCTGAATCTCGTTCACCCGCTCACCCTTGAAGTATTTGGCAATAAATTTCCTGTAATCCATCTGGAAATAATCCTGCACATACTGCAAAGCCTCCTGATAATCCTTCACCATCAGGTTGGCATATTCTCCCACGATGTGCACCTGCTGAATCTTCTGCTTGTAGAACTCGTTCAGCATCCGGTAATCCTCCTGTTTGTAGCGCGACTTATTATCCTTTATCCGCTTGATGTCCATCGCATTGTAAAGCACCAGGAAACCACCTTCCAGCTTGAGAGCCCCAATCTTCGACAGATACAGAAGTGCTTCTTCCACATCTTCCAGCTGCAAATCTTCCATTCTGCCAAAAAGAGACTGAGGACTCGCTTTCAACTGATTCAAGAGTTCCACCACCGAGAACTGCACGGCCGCCTTTTCCGTTGCGGTTTCCTTACCCTCTCGCTCCTCCACCAGCTTATACAGCCACTCCACGGCAAAACGACTGATCTCCAGCCGTTTCTCAAACCGTTTGATAGTAGTCTCCAGGTCTGCCCGGCGAGTAAGCTCCATGTTACGTGCAGCGTCCTCCTTCTTGTGCGTATACCCTTTTATGGTAAGAAAATACAACAACGTGCGGATGTCCTTTTCCTTCGACGTGACAACTCCGTCGTGCACCGCATTGTCGTTCAGCTGCTTGCATGAAATCCGCAGCGACTCATCCGGGATATGGTTGAGAATATACTGTTCCAGTTTCGCAAAACGCTCCAGCAGCATCCGCGACTTCCGTTCCGAGTCGCCCGCATCCTGCAAATAGGCCGAAATATCCCTGCTGTCGGCCAATATACCCTCCTGCCGCATCCGCTCTACCACCGACACCACTTCCTTCTTGGTCAGTCCCAGAATATCGGCTAGGTAATCAATCCGCGATTCTGCCCCCGAGTCCTGTGCCTTGGCAATGTACTTCTGCGAAATCAAGGACGTAATGATTCTCACCGCCTTCTCTATCTCGTCAATACCAAACAACACCGATGCCGTGATACGCTTCCGTGCCTCGTCCATGTTCTTTACCGTGATACCGGTGGCATACACATGCGGCACATTGTTTCCTCGCTCCAGATAACCGCTCTGCTCCAATGCCGCCAGAGCCGTCCGCACACGTGTCTCAATATCCGCCACCGAGTCATCCCATCCCGCATTCCGGGCAATCTCCAGTGCCGAACAGCACACCCTCATGCGTTTCCTCGTCATATCCTTCACCGCCTTCCACACCTGCTGGATTTCACTGATACTCAACTTCGTCTGATTCAACAGAATAAAATGCTTATCCAGGTCATTGTCACTGTAAAGCACGTAACAGCGTGCGTTAAGATGCGGGTCACGCCCGGCCCTGCCGGCTTCCTGCACATAGTTCTCCAGCGAATCGGAAATATCGTAATGCACCACCAGTCCCACATCCTTCTTGTCCACTCCCATTCCGAAAGCCGACGTCGCCACGATGATGCGCACCTGGTCGCTCATGAACGCATCCTGGTTGGCAATCTTCTCGTCGGCATCCATCTTTCCGTTGAAAGGCAACGCCTTATAGCCGTCGCGCGTCAATTTTGCAGCCAGTTCCTTGGTACGCCGTGTACGCGACACGTACACAATGGTCGGACAGCTGGACTCTGCCACCAGCTCCCTCAACTTGGTATACTTATCCTCGTCCGTCTCGGCATGCACCACCGAATAGTGCAGATTCGTTCGCGAAGCCGTAGAGGCAAACAACTCCAAATCCAGGTTCAACGTCCGCTTGAAATAATCACAAATATCCTGTACCACCTTCTGTTTGGCCGTCGCCGTGAAACAGGATACCGGTATCGAGTTACGGCATCCCTTCTTCTGCTGGTACTCCTGAATAAACTTGCCGATATACAGATAATCCACCCGGAAGTCCTGCCCCCAGGAAGACAAACAATGCGCCTCATCGATAACGAATCGCACCACATGGCGCACCATCAGAATCCGCTCGATGGTTTTCGAGCGCAACATCTCCGGGGCGATATACAACAGGGAAGCATCTCCCTCCTGCACCCTCTGAATGGAAAGCGCCCTCGTAATAGGATCCAGCAGTCCGTTGATGGTCACGGCATCCGTAATTCCCTTGTCAGCCAGATTGTCCACCTGGTCTTTCATGAGTGACTGCAACGGCGAAATAACCACCGTAAGTCCATGCACCGCCCGTGCCTCCATAAGTGCCGGAAGCTGGAAAGTCAGCGACTTTCCTCCTCCTGTAGGAAAGATAGCCAGCAAAGACTTTCCCTCTACCGCCGCCCGGGCTGCCCGTTCCTGAAGCGGTTCACCCCCGTAGGTACGGAACTGGTCATAGCCAAAGAAAGCTTTCAGGTTACGCAATACATCCAGCTGGCTATTGCAATAGGCACAGCCTTCCGCGCAACGTGTACGCCGCAACAGTTTCATCACATATTCCACTTCAGGATAATTGCGAAGCACCCATCCGGGCGTCACGGAACGATGGTCAGTCGTATCAACCAATGCCAGCGCATAAGCCAGCTCACACGGATAACGCTCAATCAGCATCTCCACATCGGCATGAGCACATATCTTTCCCTCATAAAACCGGCGTATCAGACCGGGTAATCCCCAGCTCACCCGTTCGGCTTTCACCAGGCTGAGAAACCCGTCGAACTCTTCCTTCCCCTTCAGCAACGAAGCAAACACCTTTCGTTGTTCATCGGGCAATGAATTCCACCGGGTAATCTCATCCAGCAACAAATCGCGCGCCTTCTCACAATCGTTCACCGGATTGTTCATCTGGTCTGCAGCCAGTTTGTCGTCTTTCACCAGTCGGTGATAAGGACGTTCCGGAAACAGCAACGGTGATACGTACAGCGTATCCACCAGCGTCCAGCGACAATCCTTGTCGGGGAACAGGTATTTCGCATCGTGGTGAATGATATTATGTCCGCAAAGGTAATCCGTATCGTGCAGGAATTCGAACAGCTCTTCCTTCGATGCCTTATGAAAGGTGGCACCGTCCTGCCGAAAAGCCCCTATATCATGAATTTTATGGTCCTTCAAGCCTACCTCTACGTCTACAATGGCATAACGCGAGGTTTTATTTCTTGTGAATATATCCCAGATTGCCATAGATTGTGTTTCTCAAAATAATCACAAAAATAATGAAATCCGGCAAGAATGGGAGGAAATGGAGAAGAATATTCAGGGGATGGCTGGAAATCTATAAAAAGAACAGTGAAAAGAAAAACTAAAATCTTATCCATCTTCTCCAGCGGAAGATTCTAAAGAAGCGAGGAAACCAGCTTATCACCGGTCGAGGGCAATCCCAGTTCCGGCTTTGTACGTCTGCCACATGGCTCGCCACAACAATGGCCGGATTCTCCCCATTACGCACAGCTTCACGAAGTACACGGGCCACCTCCTTTTTATCAGTATATTCCGCCTCACCGAATCCTTTGATAGTTTTCAATACCCGCATGATATTGTTGGCATAGCCCACAAACGTACCAAACTGCCAGCCGCTATAGTCCTTTACTTCTATCACCCCCAGTCCCTGCAGAGTAGCCCCCACAAGGTCTATTTGAGAGTAGCTTCCGCAGTTGTAGCAGGCAAGATTAAAAAAATCTTAGTCTTATATTCTATTTTGTTGTCCAGATAAGCTGTTATTCGTATTTTTGTAAAATATTACGGGAGACAAATTTTGCCGTAATATTTTGAAGCATATGAAAAAATTATATACATATCCGGCAAAACCATTTGTTAAGTGGGTTGGAGGTAAAACACAACTCCTTGACGATATAAAAAAGTTTTTACCTAGTGATTTATCACAAAGGAATGATGTGACTTATATTGAACCATTTGTAGGTGGAGGAGCTGTTTTATTCTGGATTCTGCAAGAATATCCTAACATAACGAAAGCTATAATCAATGACATAAACGAAGAGCTAATTTGTACATATCGTGTAATAAAATCAGATGTTGAAAATTTAATTCTTGAATTAACACGAATTCAGACAGAGTATCTTGCACTTGATAATGTGGAAAGAAAGAATTATTTTTTATTTCAACGTAATCGTTTTAATGAGAAAAACAATTCGGATGTTAAAACAGCCGCATTATTGATTTTCCTCAATCGTACTTGTTTTAATGGACTATATCGTGTAAATTCTAAAGGAAAGTTTAATGTTCCATACGGGAAATACACAAATCCTAAAATTTGTGATGAAGAAACATTAAGAGCGGATTCAGCTATTTTACAACGAGTTGAAGTTCTTTGTGGTGATTTTGCACAAACAGGCAAATATGCAGGCGATAATGTTTTGTATTATTTTGATCCTCCATATCGTCCTTTAACAGAGACTTCCGCATTTACCTCGTATGCAAAAAACGGTTTTGATGATGCTGAACAGATGCGATTGTGCAATTTTTGTGAACAGATAGCTAAACATAAATCCTTGTTTGTGGCAAGTAATTCAGATCCACAAAATGTAGATAATGAAGATTATTTCTTTGATCATCTTTACAAGAGGTTTTCAATTAAACGGGTCTCTGCTGCGAGAATGATAAATTCAAAGGGTAGTGGTAGAGGTACTATTTCCGAGATAATGATTTCAAATGTTGCCAATGTTTACTAGTATGAGAGATTTCGACAGTTGGCTTGCTAGTTTTAGACCTTCAATAGCCGATTACAAATATTATACTGATTTCAATAAGGTATTTAATAATGTAGATGCCATCAAAATTCCGCTCAATATTCTAAACTCTCTTATTGGTTCGAAGAATATTGAAGAAGATTTTAAAAAGATTTTGACACAATACCCAGAAACATTAAATTGCATTCCTATTCTTTTGGCCAAGCGCGAATTTGATATTATGGCAATGGATGAAGAAGGTCAGATTGATTTTCATTTTGATAAGCCTAATTGTACAAACGAGGAATATGTCAAATTTATGCGTAAAACAGGTCTTTTTGATTTAATGGAAAATCATATAGTCAACAATCTTGTTGATTATGTAACAGGCATCGAAACAGGTCTGGATTCCAATGGTCGTAAGAATCGAGGAGGTCATTTGATGGAAAATCTTGTAGAAGGTTTTCTTTGCAAAGCAGGGCTTGCGAAAGGTAAATCGTATTTTAAGGAGATGTATATCCATGAAATAGAAAGCAAATGGAATATAGATTTATCTTCTATCTCAAATAATGGTGGGTCCGAAAAGAGATTTGATTTTGTTGTAAAAGGTAAAGACATAGTTTATGGAATAGAAACAAACTTTTATACCAGCAGTGGTTCCAAGCTAAACGAAACGGCCCGTAGTTATAAAACGATTACGCTAGAAACAAAAGATTTAGACTATTTTAAATTTGTTTGGTTCACAGATGGGTGTGGCTGGCGCAGTGCAAAAAATAATCTGAAAGAAACATTTGATGTTTTGGAGCATTTATACAACATTGCAGATCTTGAAAGTGGAATAATATCAAAAGTACTTATTTAAATGCCTGTTGCTTATTATAAGTCTGAAAATAGAGATTTTACTCTTCTTAAGGGAGATTGTATTGAGCTTCTGAATTCGTTTGATTTCAAGTTCGATATGATTTTTGCAGATCCACCATATCATTTGTCAAATGGAGGAATAAGTGTTCAAAATGGGAAAATGGTATCTGTCAACAAAGGAGATTGGGATAAGTCCAACGGATATGAAGAAGATTATCTATTTGATAAGTCTTGGATAGCAACTTGTCGGAATAAGCTGAAAAGCAATGGAACAATCTGGATAAGTGGTACATATCATAATATTTTTTCCGTGGCACGATGCTTGACTGAATTGGGATTCAAAATATTAAACTGCATTACTTGGGAGAAAACAAATCCACCGCCAAATCTGTCTTGCAAATATTTCACTTATGCTGCCGAATATATTCTTTGGGCTCGTAAAGAGCCCAAAGTACCCCACTATTTTAACTATGAGCTCATGAAAAAAATCAATGGGGGTACTCAGATGCGTGATGTTTGGCGATTACCGGCAATTGCACGATGGGAAAAATCTTGCGGTAAACATCCTACTCAAAAACCGTTGTGCGTTCTGTCACGAATTATTCAGGCCTCAACCCTTCCTGGCGCATGGATTTTAGATCCATTCACAGGCAGTAGTACAACCGGTATTGCCGCAAATCTATTGGGACGCCGATTCCTTGGAATAGATCAAAACGAAGAATTTCTGGAACTAAGTAAAGCTCGTCGTAACGAACTGAATAGCATTAACAGGAGGAATGAAATTCTGATAAAACTGGAAAAACAGGCCAATCTATTCCGTAATAAAGATGCCAATGTTTTTTGTGAACCTGAAGAATATTATGGTCTGGATCTTCCGTTCTAATACTCACGATGACGGATTACTATATTCAAGAGGTTCCTTAGATCCCTTGTTCCTTCAATGCATTCCTTTGTCCATAAAAGCGTAAGGCAAAATTGATGAGCATCGGGGTTTTGTTTTTCACACAAGCAGAACAATTCTAGTATCAAAGCAATTCCCCCGATGGACATCGTTCCATCTACCTTCACATTGCTGTATAGTTCTTCAATGTGCCTTATAGTGGTAGGTGCATATGCAGCTCTCTCTTCAACTGAATTAAAGGGATGACAATTCTCATAAAAATGGAGATAAAAATTAAGAAGACCTATAATTTCTCCTTTATAGTGTTGAGCCTTGATTAGTAAATCCACAACCCATTCATCATGCGGAAGTAAATATGGCACTGATTCAGGATTTGGCAATAGTATTTTTACTTTAAAATCCAAATCAGGGCGAACACCTCTTGAACCCTGAAACATGCCAATGGCAGTCCCATCGGCCGTAAAGAATGTATGTATTGCCGGCCCTTTTGGACCGCGATACTGCCACATTTGGCCATTAACGATATATTTAGGATTATACATAAGCTGTATTAAACATTTTTTATTCCATTGTATAGCATATTTCGACCACTCCAATTCCAGTAGGTTATATCTTGTTCTATAAAGAGCCATTTGATACATTTACAAATCATGTCAACCGGATAACCGCTCCGGAAAGAAAACTTACAATATATCTGAGGGTCAATCTCGACACAGTTAAAAATAGCATCTATCACAGTAAGTAGCAATGTAAACTGAGACGAGTCTTCCGCTTTTTTCTCAGCTAAATCATCAATGATGTTATCGTGAGAAGGTCTATTACTATATGAGATACGTCCATTTTTATTTATATGCTTAAATCTCATATTTGAAACACGTACTTCAAAGTCAAACCCTTTGTTAAGGTTTGTAGGCCTTTTCAAATAAATTATATTACCAGCATTGTCCGTCTCCACATTGTATTCATACTTAGTGGGGATACCTGCCGCACCAGGTGCTTCGCTTAAAAACAACTCTGTCAAAGTGCGACGATAGTCTGCACGAGTTTTCTCAATAATTGTAACAGTATGAATAGTAATCATATTAAAACAAATCTTTAATTTCAACGTTAAGTGCTTTAGCAATCTTTTCAATGTTACAGAGTGTGATGTTCTTTTCAGCACGCTCAACCATTCCTATATAAGTGCGATGTACACCAGCTAGTTCCGCAAGTCTTTCTTGAGATAGCCCTAATTCTTTTCGATATTTTTGTACATTATGTCCAAATAAAAGTAGAATAGGCTCTTTATTCATTACTCCTTCGTTTTTAATTTATGTCCTATTTATTGTTTACAAATGTACAGATGCTAATTAAAGTTATCAACATACTATAATTAGCATTGCTTTGTGTAAAATAATTATACTTCCTAATCTTAGAGTTTAAAATAGGGCTGTTTTACAGACCTATGCCCAAATGGATTTATACTCAACCAATTCTACCAAAATGTCACTCTCCCCACTTCCTCTCCCCAACCTCTTTCTTTTCTCGCTCCGTAGCCCATCCGTCCAAAATCTGCAAGCAGAAGCACTTATCCAAATTCCAAAAGCAATTCAAATTCCCTTTACAAACTCAAAAAGAAAGCAAACAAAACAATCCACCATCAGCAGACCCGCAAAACGCACAAAAGCAAAACCAAAAAGACACCACAATACATTTCATCCAACCTCCACAACTAGAAAAACTCACCTCCTCCACGCCTCCCAACTCTCCCCAAACCACCGTCAAAATCCCTGAGACCGCCAAACGCAAGTACGTTTCCTCTCAAACGCCAAAGAGTTTACCGCCAAACGCCGAAGCGTTTCAGACAAAACGTCAAAGAGTTTCCTTCCAAACGCAAAGACGTTTCCCCCCCAGTTACCTCCCCACACTCCTGTTTCCCGAAAGCACATATAAAAATACCCCTAAACCGCTTCCAGAATCTTCTAAACACGCCCAATTTATGCGTCAATAATCCCATCCAGAAGACTTCTGAGAAGGGATTACCTTGCATACTTCCCTCTGAAAGAATAAATCCATCAAGACAAAAAGACAGGAATCCAGCCAGAATCCTGCACAAAAGACATCATTCATTTCCAGAAAAAGAAAAAAGAACAAAGAAAAAAAACAGAAAAAAATCCATCGAAAAGCGTATCTTTACAATCCATATTACAATCAATTCATAAACATTTATCTCATGCAGATACGACTTGTTTCAACTAGCAAGAAACGTTTCCTCCCGCTCTTGCTTCTGGCCGATGAACAGGAATCCATGATAGACCGCTACCTGGAACGGGGCGACTTATACGTGATGTACGACAAACTGTTTACAGAACCGGTTGCTGTGGCCGTCGTAACGGATGAGGGGAAAGGAATTCGTGAATTGAAAAACCTGGCTGTAGCTCCACACTGGCAACGGAAAGGATACGGACGGCAGATGGTGGAATACCTTTGCCAGCGTTACCAGAATGTGTGTCACACGCTGACGGTAGGCACAGGAGACAGTCATATGACCATTTCATTTTATCAGAACTGCGGGTTTGTTTACTCGCACACGGTGCCCGACTTTTTTACCCTCCACTATGACCATCCAATTGTAGAGGATGGAAAGGTACTGAAAGACATGTACTATTTCAGCCGCACTCTTACCCAGACAAATGAAACTGACGGATGAATCAGAATAAACCCTGCAAAAGTTTGCTCGTTCCGCAAAAAGTCGCGTCCTTTGTACAAGTAAATTCACAAAACTATGGCTGACAATTACATTGAACGACAATATGAGGCATATCAGGCACGGAAGGCGGCCTGGGAGAAAGAACGGAAGTACAAAAAGAAAAAACCGACGGCTCCGGCTGAAACTCCCCATCGCTCGGGGGCTTTCCTGCAAAATCAGGTGAAGAAGGTGGTGGCTGTGCACGACCTGTCGGGCGTGGGTCACGTGTCACTGATGGCGGTCATTCCGGTGCTTTCGTCCATGGGCTTTCAGGTGTGTCCGCTGCCCACGGCGGTGCTGTCCGCACATACGCAGTACCCCACATACTCGTTCCTCGACCTGACCGACGAGATGAAGCGCATCATCGAGAACTGGGAGAAGATGAACGTGCACTTCGATACTTTCTACACGGGTTATCTGGGTTCGCCGCAACAGGCACAGATTGTGGAGGAGTTTATCCTGAAGTTCCGTGGGGAGAACGACATGGTGGTGGTGGACCCGGTGCTGGGTGACAACGGTCACCTTTACAAGGGTATCACCGAGGAGATGGTGACAGAGATGAAGAAACTGATTCACCTGGCGGATGTCATCACGCCCAACCTGACGGAGCTGTATTACCTGCTGGACATGCCGTATCAGGAGCACATCACGGACGCGGAACTGAAACAGGCACTAAAGACGCTTTCTGACCGGGGCCCGGCCATCGTCATTGCCACGAGCGTACCGGTGAGCGGCGACCCGCGTTCTACGTCGGTCTATGCCTACAACCGCTTTGGCGACCGTTACTGGAAGGTAACCTGCCCCTATCTGCCGGCACACTATCCGGGCACGGGCGACACGTTTACGAGTGTCATCACGGGAGCACTGATGCAGGGCGACAGTCTGCCCATTGCGCTCGACCGCGCCACGCAGTTTATCTTGCAGGGCATACGGGCCACATTCGGCTATGAGTACAACAACCTGGAGGGTATCATGCTGGAGAAGGTGCTCCACAACCTCGACATGCCGATTCAAATCAGCAGTTACGAGCTGGTGGAATAAGCGGCCACGCGAATCAGTACATACGTATCTGCCCGACGGGGAGTTCCACTTCGCCGAAGGGTATCAGGGCATTGAACAGACGGATATGCCGGTAGTTTCCGAGGGAGGCGACCGGGATGTCCGTTTCTTTTATCTGTCCGGTGTCGAGCAGGTATCGGCGCTGGGTTCCGGCCAGCAGAGGCTGTGCGGGGGTATGCCATTCGCATCCGTTCCAAAGGGCGATGTTGGCGATAGAGGTATCGGTGAGGAGTCCGTGGCGCACGATGAGTACGTCGTCAGCCGTATCGCGCAGAGCGAAGGCTTCGTCGAGCACACGACGGTCGGCCTGCTTGTAGCGATAGTCGATGTCGTCCTTCGCCACCAGTTGCAGACTATGTACGGGGCAGACGTGGTAAGGAAAGTATTCCACACGAATCACGTCGCGGGCATAGGTCAGGCGGCAACGGGTGCGTGCGGTATAGACTTCCGGACGGAGGTAGTCACACACGTGGAGGTCGGGCACAGGACCGAAAAAAGCACGGCGCGTATCGTTCATGCGGCGGTCGTGCAGCGAGGCATGCCACACCTTACCGTCTTCAATGCGGAGCGTTTCAATAAAGAGGCACATAGACTTTCTGTTTCATTTCTTCATATTCGTTTCGGGCATCGCTGCGGAAGGTGATTCCTCCCCCGCTCTTGAACACCTTCGTGCCGTCGGGCTGCTGTTCCAGGAAACGGATGAGCACGGCACTGTCCAGGTTGCGGCCGTCAAAGTAGCCGGTCACACCGGTATAAAAGCCACGGTCGTACGTCTCGGCTTCGCGGATAATCTGCACAGTGCGGGGCTTGGGAGCTCCGGTGATGGAACCTGCCGGCAGGAGACTGAAAAACAGGTCGCCCAGTTGTGAAGGATAGTCTTCGGGCAGACGGCCACGGATTTCAGAACTCATCTGGAGCAACGGGCCACGGTGGGTATGCAGCTCGTCCAGGTAGCGGTAGCAGGTCACGGTGACTTCGGTGGCGAAACGGCTCAGGTCGTTGCGGATAAGGTCGGTGATGGTAGCATGCTCGGCTGCTTCTTTCGGGTCGGCCAGCAGGCGTTCACGGGCATCAGGCAACGTAGCATCCATCGTACCTTTCATGGGATGGGAATAGATAAAGCCATCGGTTATCCGGACAAAGATTTCGGGCGAGAACACCACAAAGCTATCGTTTACCCACAGTCTGTAGGGAGCACGGGCATGGTCGAACACCTGCCGCAGGGTGAGGTCGGTATCGACGAGGGTAGCACAGGTGTAGTTCACCAAGAAGGAATTGCCGCCATGCAAGTGACGGTGTACAATGTCGAATCCGCGACGGTACTCCTCAAAACTCATCGGACAAGGCTCCCAACGAAAAGAGCGGGGATGCGGAGTGGCGGGCATTCCTTGCGGCACGTTCGTGGCTCCCGGAAAGGCAAACAGCAGTTCCGAAGAAGGCAGACGGTGGGGTTCTTCCACCAGGCATTTCTCGGCGATATAATCTATCAGGAAAAAGAACGGGCGACCTTCGCTGCCAAAGCAGTTCATGCGGGTGATGGCTTCCTCACGGCCACAAAAAGAGAGGGTATCAATCATTTCGTTTGGTTTTGAGGGAACAGAGATAAAGGGTTACTCCCACAGCTACGGCAAGCATCATCGCTTTCAGCCAGAGGGCATCGAACATCAGGAAGATGCAATGCAGGGAGGTGAGCCACAACAGACTCAGGGCGAGAATCTTGGCACGCAGAGGGATGGCGCGCGACTCACGGAAATCGCGGATATAAGGTCCCAGCAGCTTGTGGTTCAGCAACCACTGGTAAGCTCTCGGCGAACTGCGGAAAAAGAGGGCAGCCGAAAGCAACAGAAAGGGTGTGGTGGGCAGCACGGGCAGGAAAATACCGGCCACACCCAGTGCCAGCGACAGGAATCCGATGGGGAGGTAAATGTATTTCATGGCGCAAAAATACAAGGTAAACGGCACACCGCAGGCAGGAGTTTAGTTAATAACCTCAAAATCGGAGGGACTGCAAAGAAGAAAGCTTGCAGAAAAAGAAAGTTTTCATCATATTTGTAATTGTTACAATCTTGTTAAACCATTCAACTATCAAAGAATCATGAAAAAACTAATCTGGACTTTATGTGTGATGGTGTGGAGCCTGGCGGGCTTTGCACAGGAAAAGAGTTACCAACTTTCCAGCCACATCCTGGACATTCTGCAGGGGCAGCCTGCGGCGGGAGTGAAAATCAGTCTGTCGCATCTTCAGCCCGACGGAAAGACCTGGGCGCTGCTGGAGGAAAGACTGACCGACGAGAACGGCCGCGTGAAGGATTTCCTGGAGGAAGGCACAACCGACCACAAGGGCATCTACCGCCTGACGTATCACGTGGCACCCTACTTCGAACGGTTGCAGCAGGATTCGTTCTACCCGTTCATCGAAGTGGTGTTCGAAATCAAGGACGGCAAGCACTACCACGTGCCAATCACGCTTTCGCCTTACGGATATTCTACGTATAGAGGAAACTGAAAAAAGAATGGGAGCCTTTTCAAGCTCCCATTTTTCGTGCCTTGCGGGTGCAATATCGCTTGCACTGGGCACAGATGTCATAACCCAGCATGGCTCCCAATATGAAATCTTCTTCCGGAGTGAGCAGGTTCAGGGGACGTGTCACCATCATGCGGATGGCTTCAATACATTCCGCCTTGCCGAAGAAAAGATTGATGCGCTCGTCGTCCACCGGCTGAATCACAAACTTGATGCGCTGGCTTCGCAGACGTTTCACGGCAAAGTCTTCATATCGCTTGTTCGTGGTGTACAACACCATCTGACGCACGCCTTTCTTCAGCTCATAGATGTGGTTGAGAAAGACTTTCAGTTCTACGGGATTGATATCGGGAGTCATCATGGGCTACGGATTTAGAAGATAGAGAAATGAGGTCGGAAGGAATCAAGCCAAATCGGCTTTGAGCATCTCTGTCCAGGCCGACACGCGGGCATCGGTCCGGTCGCTTTCGTTCACGTCGTCGAGGGCCAGTCCCACAAATTTTCCGTCGGCAACGGCCACGGAAGAAGCGTAGGTGTAATCGCTGTCGGACACGGCTCCCACGAAGGTACATCCGCTGTCTTTCAGGTCTTCAAAGAGGATACCCATACCGTCGCAGAAAGTATCGGAATAGGATTCGGAATCGCCGCAGCCGAAGAGGGCGATGGTCTTGCCGGAGAGGTTGGCGTTTTTCAGCACCTTAATACCGTCGTACCAGTCGTCCTGCAACTCTCCGTCACCCCAAGTAGAGGTGCCCAGAATCAGGGCTTCGTAACTCTCTGCCAGGGCAGCATCCAGCTTGCTCACATCGTGTACATCTGCCGGGGATACTCCCAGCTTTTCCGCTATCAGGCGGGCCACAGACTCGGTGGTGCCTGTGGTAGAACCATAAAAAATACCAGTTTTCTTCATTTTCTACATGTTTGATTTGACATCGCAAAGAAACGGCATCCAGCGCGGATTTGAAATACCTAAAAATTGGGATTTTAAAGGCGGCATCTGTGGGTTATTTACTAACTTTGGGCAGAAAAACAAAAGACCGGCCCTCTGCCGGAGATAAAGTATGAGAAGAAAGGAAGAAAAAAATACCATTATCGAGATATGTCCGGTGCGGAACGTGATTGCCCGCTTCGGCAACAAATGGGCTTTGCTGGTTATTCTGATTTTAAGTGAAAACAAGGTGCTGCGTTTCAGCGAACTCAAGAAAATGATTCCCGACGTATCGTCGCGAATGCTGTCGAGCACGCTCCGTACGCTGGAGGCTGACGGGCTGGTAAGCCGGAAGGTGTATCCAGAGGTACCGCCCAAAGTAGAATACAGTCTGACGGAAACCGGACTTTCGCTGGTTCCCTTCATCGTCCAGCTGACTGAATGGGCGCAAAAGCACATGAAATCCATAGTAAAACACCGGGAGGAGTTTGAAGCTGCCGAAGAAGAGTAGCAGCTTCTTTCCTCGCGGAAGAATTACTTGCTTCCCGGTACTGGCAACATACCGAGCTGCATCAGCATACTGAAGAGGTCGGGTACACTGTGTTCGCGGACAATCTTGCTGTCCTTCAGTTCGTAGATGTTCATGGCCGTCACACGGACAGGTTTGCCGGTGGCGGGCATACCCATGAAAGGCTGGGTCTGAGTACCGCTCATCGTGAAACGAATCATCACCTTGTCGCCTTCTGCAATGACTTCTTCGGCATTCCACTGCACATCGGGCATGGCACCGCGCATCATGCGTAGCACATCCATGTAGCCTTCAAAGCCGTGCAGCGGCTCTGGCGAAGTGGGGGCATAGAAAATCACTTCGGGGGCGATAATGGTTTCACCTATCGAGCGGTCGCCCGTGTTGATGAAACGGATAAACTGTTGCATGACTTGTTTGTTTTTTTCCAGGACGGATGCCTGTTCGGAAGTTACTTCATTTTTCATCATCTTACTTGTTTCTTTAAAGAGTCAGACCGCGGAGGTTTCCGGTTCAGGAAAGGCCTGCCGGAAGCGGTCTTCTCAGCATTTACGGTACAAACTTAGCACTTTCTTTTCTGACACACAAGAGGTTACATTTCTTCTGCTTAGTAACCTTTTTCTCACTTTTGCTGGATTTCAGCCGGTTTTATAGGGAAATTTTGCTGTTATTTTCTGCGGAAGAAGACAAGCGACCTTTCGACATTTCTTTCTACCTGCACTATGAGGATAGAAAAGACGTCTCAGCACAGCCAAATTAGAAAAATGCTGTGTTTTCCATTTGCTTTTGATTTTTTGTATATTTGTCTCTTGAAGTTACGAAAAGAGTGTAATTTATTGGAAATGAGCATTGGGTAATCGCTCATAATAGTAATAGGTTACGAATTAGTTAGTTATCTACTGCATTATTCTTCTGTGCGTTGCGTAACCTTCAAAGAACTCTTCGTATGCAAAAGTAACAATAAAACGGGAGATTTAGAAATGAATCTCCTGATTTTTTCTTCTCACACAAGTTTTTCCGTAAAAGCGATTTTATCCGTCAGCACACCATCGCCCAAAAAGATTTTGAACGAACGTGTGCCGACTGCCGCATAAGCGGAGAAAAGGGCTTTGCCTCACGCCTAAACAATAGTTTAGACTGATGAGACAAGGCCCCTTTCTTTTGTGCTTATGCCAAAGAGGTGCTTTTACGGGGTTTTGACGATTTTTCTTTTTTCGTTGTCCTTTTGAGCCGGAAGCGGAAAGCCGTGTATGACCGCACATTCCATAAATGGAACAAGCCGTCACTCACGGCAGACAAACCGGGAAGAATGATTTTATCCATCCGACCAAACACGTTTGGCCAAACAGATAAAAACATACTTCCTTGCCGATGGTTTGCTCGGTTTCACGCTACCGGCTATGTTCTTTTCTGTTGGGGATGTCTTTTTCACGGATTTCTCTTTTGAAGTTTTCCTGTCTAATCTGCCTCCACTTCCGTTTACCTCCATTTTCGCGCCTTTCAGTGAGCCGCATCAGGCAGTCATTTTCGTGCTGGGTGCAAAGGTAACTCCGGGATTGTACGGGAAAGCAAGGTCAAGCCTCCTGTTTTCTGGAAAAATCTCCAGCCTTTCGGGTAGTATTTTTCCGAAAAACCTTGCATTCCCTAATCCCTACCTTTTTAAGCACCCGAAACGAAAAC